>Ga0214477_100231_pt1 | contig 39208 bp, 33 predicted proteins | sample M1_20Mar14CPVII9_FD_165058 | JGI IMG/M metagenome (GOLD analysis project Ga0214477, IMG submission 165058) | Marine eukaryotic communities from Monterey Bay, California, United States - M1_20Mar14CPVII9sort6BwellC16 | ecosystem: Environmental > Aquatic > Marine > Unclassified | place: USA... | reverse complement strand
AATTCGAGGATTTTCATTTTACCATCCCAAAGGCTCCAACTTAGAAGACCACGTTAATCAAGCAACCGAACAAGTTGGCCAGATTGCTGGGATCTGTGACCAACATGGACTTACCTACGGTTTAGAGGTCGAGGCAAATCTAGTCGGGCAGAATGCAGAAGTGCTTGCAGCAATGCACCGGGACATTAACCATGAAGCACTTGTATTGATTTTTGATGGCGGAAACTTAGTCACCATGGGCTACTCATCCCAGGAAGTTTTTGAACAGTACAAGCTCATGAAACCGGGACTCGGTTGGCTACACATCAAAGACTTTTTAAAGCCTACTACGACTAAAGGCGAACACGTCGACGAAGATGCGTTGAAACATTTTGTCCCGGCCGACATTGGTGATTCCGGTCATCGAGAGATCTTTCAAGACCTCGCAACCTTTCTGCCAGAGTTGGAATCGCGGATGTCCGCACGTGGAGTGCCAGGCGTTTTCCTAGACCTCGAACCACATGTAAAAGGGGGTGGGCAATTCGGTGGCTTCAGTGGGCCGGATGGATTTGGGGTCGCATTGCGAGCACTGTGTCGAGTGTGTGATAGCGCCGGGATAAACTACCAGTTGAGAAATTTTGCTGACATTCAAGACAGCCGTGGGTTTTAAAAGAGAAAACTTACTTGCGTTCTGTCTCGACCATGTTCTCTGGGCCGGCTTCTTGCTTCTTTGGAACCGATTCTTTGGACTCGTTCATTGAAACAGTCATCTTTTCAAGTTCCAGCATCTCATTATATCGCATCGTTTCATAGAGTTTGTAGGTCAGAAACCCGGTGATGCTCACGCAGAAAAATCCTGTGATGAAGCCGAGGTTGAGCTGCCCGCCTGAAACAAACAGGAAATAATATACGGCGAGGAAAAAACTAAACACTGCAACCAGAATGCGAATTTTCCCCAGTTCTTTTCGGCGACTCTCTTCACTTACCTGAATATTGCGTCGTGTATTCGTGTTAGCGATTTCGCGCATCGCTGACAATTCAATTTTCTGTGCTTTCTTGGCCGGTTTAAACTCTCCCTCAGTAAACAGCGCCTTGCTCTCTTCGGGAACGACTTCTGCTGTAGACTCCACTTCTGCCGGCAACTTCTTGGAATCAGTTGGCCTGAAATCAGAAAACAACTGCTGCCCGGGAACCCGCATCCGGTTAATTAGATCGGCAACATATCCCTGCACATCTACAGCTGGCTGCTCAGAATCATCGACCGAACCGGCATCGGCAGCATCGATCGGCGACTGCCCTTCGGCCTCATTCAATACAGACGGAACTTGGTTCGAATTTGAAAACTCAGGGCTTTGCTGCCAATACTCCTCCGACCGGTATTTCTCTAGCAAATCACCAACCACTGCCTGTGTTTCAGATTTACTCACCACTGAATCTCCGGTATCGGAAGCATTCTCAGGAGGAGTTTGCTGCTCTTCCATGGCAAGGTCATTTAATAGCTGCTGTGCAAGTGAATTGGAATTATCAAATTCATTCGGGGCGGCAGTGGATTCAACTGCGGACGAGTCAGGACCTTCGACGTCGCTGTGGGTCAATGGGTCGAAGGTTGGTTCTGCCTGCTCGTCCGCAGTTAATAAAACAATTTTTTCGTGATTGAAAGGATCAGTTGTTTGCTCGCTGGAGGTTGCTGCCTGATCGCCAGCCTCCAAGTCGAGTGAGGAGAAAATTTTCTCTTCATCGAAATCGGTTAAAGGATCAACAGTGGCAGGATCGACAGTGGTGTGGGTCACCGAATTCGCAATGGAATCTACCAATGGAAGGTGCCCTTCTTTTGCAACAAAGATCAACTCATTTAGATGGTCTGTTAGCAAATTTATCTTTTCATCCAACAGCGCAAACTTCTCAGAATTAGCACTGTTTTGATTCTGGATCTTCGAAACCTGTATTCGTATTTGGTTCAAACAGTGATCTTCAAATGTATCCCCTTCGACCAGCTCTCTTCCAAAGTCGATATCGACGTCAGTCGCGAGGTCATTCGATACTGGACAGTCATCCTGAAGTTTCCCCAACTGAGTTACTTCCATGGCAATCGCGTTCGCAAAATCAATTCGATCGCCTGCTTTCAGCCAGTGCACCGAGTCCACTTCTCCATTGAAGGCAACTTGTGAATCGAAAGCACGAACCGCTGCACCGTGCGGACCGCGGAAGATTGCGCACTGAGGAACGCTTCTCAAACCTGGCCCCGTTGAGATTAAACACTTAGGCGTTGTCACCGTGACCAATTCTCCATCACGTTCGCCTCCTGCAAGACGAAGCACAAGATCGCTTGGCGAGTGTTGTGTTGGGTTGGGTATTGAATTGACCATAGGTCGTCTTTGCAAAGGTTTAAATGGACTTGAACGGGGCAGCCGCTACGCGTGGTTCAGTTTTAAAATTATTTTCGGTACAAACATGTAGCTTTCGGTCAGCAAAGGGTCAAACAAGCCTCGCCCAAATCAAACAAAAAAATCTTGTCCGAATGACCAACACGAACAACCTTCCCAATCCGAACCGCGGCACTCGCCGGTCTCCTCGCAACTCCCCCTCTATTCACGAAACCCTCAGCGATTTCACAAAGGCAACACTCAACAGGAAATGGCTTTCCTGCCTGGCCCCTGACGACCAAGTGTCGCAAAGATTCAACGGTCTCCCTGCAACAGTTATTCGGGAAAAACCGTAGGGAAGCCTCGCTCATGCTGCACTTTTGCATCATCGAAAATGCAATAATCTGCTGATTTTCGAATGTGGTCACAAAACGCGTCCTATAGTTCGTTGCACCTCAGCAACATGTGGGTTTCGGAAAAGCAAAGCCGAGCCACAACCGCTCAGAAAAAACCTATTACTTGGATCCCTCAATGACACGCAAATCCACACTCGAAGCCATGCGGCAAGTTCTTATCAAGCGTCGTGACGCCATCGTTCAGGCAATGTCTGGAGACGATAGTCTGCTGAAAAATTTCAGCCAGAGTTCAGGTGGAGACGTTGTTGATTTCGCGAGCGACAGTGCGCTGGGAGAATTAAGTTCTCAGCTTGCCGAGGTAGAAAATCGGGAATTGCAACACCTTGAAGTTGCGTTGAAAAAAATGAAATCCGGGACTTTTGGAAAATGCGACGCATGCCAATCCAACATTCCCCTGACACGTCTTCAGGCTCTCCCGTACGCGGCCTATTGCATCACTTGCAAGCGTGCTGCAGAGAAAGCTGGTGTCAAACCAGGAGTTGAAGTCGATTGGTCGGTCATTCTCAACCAAGACATTTCGAGCGATTCAGTGGACTTCAACTTTTCGTAACCGCTACAGCTGGACAAAAATACGGCATTCCCAAAGCCAAACCTGAAATTCAATACTAAATTCCTCAAGAATTCGATACGCTCGGTTCGCTCACCTCGCCAAACTGGTTAATCATGAAACATACATTTCACGACAATTATCTACCTGACTTGGCTCTCAGTGGGCGTTTTCATTTCAGAACAGCTTTGGCTTTCTTGCTGTTCGCCGCACTTAATCTGGCAACAAGCCACGGCGTTCAAGGGCAGATCGCATCCACCGCGTCGACGACGGCTCGGGTCACCAGCAAGCCTGTTACCGCAAATCCACGAGATCTTATGTATCAAGATCTTGCTGACAGTGCACTGGGTTTAACCAAACAAAACGATCTACTCAAAAAACTCGTCAAAACAGTGGGGCCTAGCGTTGCCCACATCGAAGCCAAGAAGAGGCAAAAGTCAACCGTCACTAACGGTAGTTCAGCCAACGCCCGACGCCCCGTCGTTGTCGAAGAAGCCGGTTCTGGGATCGTCATCGAACGCAACGGCAATTACTACGTGATCACAAACTATCATGTTATTGAAAGTGCTGGGATCAGCGATATTCGAATTGAAGTCAACGGTAGAATTTATTCACCCAGTCGACTTGTCCACGACCGTCAAACCGACATCTCCGTCATGGCGTTAAGTAGTAACGACTTAATTCCGTGCCGCATTGGCAAGAGCAAGACTGTTGAAATTGGTGATTTTGTTGTCGCGATCGGCAGCCCCTTTGGCTTAAGTCACTCGGTCAGCTACGGAATCATCAGCGCCCTCAATCGGCACGATCTCGACCTCGGGCCGCAAGGCGTGAACTATCAAGACTTCATGCAAACCGATGCTGCGATCAACCCGGGTAACAGCGGAGGTCCGCTGATTAACCTTCGAGGCGAAATCATCGGAATCAACACTGCGATTGCGAGCAATAGCGGCGGCAATGACGGCATCGGATTTTCTATTCCCATGGACATGGTGATGCGAATCGTGACCGATCTCATTGAGCTGGGCAAAGTTCAACGTGGATTCCTCGGTGTCTCACTGGACTCCAATTATACCTATGAAAAAGCTACCAGCATGGGCCTTAATGTTGCCTACGGTGCGATGGTCACCCGAGTTACAGCTCGCTCGCCCGCTGCCGATGCCGACTTGAGAGTTGGTGATGTCATCCTTGAGTTCAATGGCAAGAAAGTCAAAAATGACTCACTTCTCGTCACCAATGTTAGCCTGATGCCGATCAATTCCATCGTCCCAATCAAGATATTTCGACGTGGAGAAATCAGCTTGATCGATATTAACATCAACAACCGGGAAGCGTTTTCTTTCAACCAATAAAAAGCCCACGCCGAGCGAAAGACAGCGATTAGCTCGGTCTGATTAGCTCGTCTGATTACCTGCGACGGCAAGCTGATCCAGAATAAACTGTCGTGCTCGCTCTGACGGCAGACTATCTGCGACGGTCAAAGCAGACCGCCACTCCGGCTGGTTTCTATCATCGATCACCAACATGCCACGCGTTAATTCGCCCTCGGTTTCGACATCACATGCCAGTGGCCGGTAATTAAATAACTCCGGCTCCAGTAAGGCCAATGCGCCGACAGCATCATTGAGTGTAATTGCTTCTTCCCCAAGTTGCTGACGATGCGATCGAAATGTGTAGGGCAGAATTTGCCGTAAAAAATAGCCAACCCGCGACGTCGAAGCTGGCAACTCTTCCATGCAGCTATAACCAAATTGAACTTCCCGGGTAACGTCGAGCGGAATAAGTGTCTTGGTTGAACGAGATTTAATTACTTCACGCGTGCTTGAAGGATCGAAGTAAAAATTGAATTCAGCACAAGGCGTAATGTTTCCACGCCCCGTCAAGCTACCTCCGGTCATGATGATCTGATCGATCAAAGGCAGTAAAGTTGGATCCCGGCGAATAGCTCTGGCCAAATTAGTAATCGGGCCTAGGCATAAAATGGTCACCTCTTCAGGGTTCGCACGTATCAACTCAGCCATTAACTTATCTGCCGCAACCGCACGCTGGCGATGAGATGATTCGAAACCAGCGTTACCCAATCCGTCATCACCATATAAAAATCGTGTGTCTACCGGTGGGGCATCCTCTGTGCTACGCGCCATTCCGAGGCGAGGATATCGCGCCGGATCCAATTCCGTTACGATGGCCTGCAAATTACTATTGGCCTGCTCTGCACTCACGCATCCCTCAGTCGCGGTCACGGCGAGCACGTCCAAACGAGAATCGAATAACGTCATACACAGCGCTACTGCGTCGTCTATTCCCATATCGCAGTCAATGATGACTTTTCGAGGCATCCGTCCCCCTGAATCGGCAAGATTTGCCTGAGTGGTGAAGATTTTTCATTTACTCTTGGGATTCTAGATGGACGGGGCACAGCAAACAAGGGAAAAATGCAATCTGCGTCCGCCTTCACCGCTAACGTCTGCTAAACTTCAATAGTTCAGGCCTTTGTCTCACCGCGTCCCCTTTAGCTGAAGCTTCCGCTCAAGCTTCCGCCTAACCTACCGCCCAATCGTTCAAACAAGGAAATCCAAGTGATCATAGAGTCGACCCAAATCGTGAAAAGTGGCCAGTCTCTTAATCGTGAACAGATGACTGAAGTCGTTGATACAATCATGAAAGGCGACTGCTCGGACGAACAAATCGAAGGACTCCTGGTCGCCCTTCACGAAAAGGGAGAAACGGTAGAAGAGCTTGCCGGTGCAGCAAGCGCTCTGAGAATGCACATGAAACCGATTGAAACTCGACGGGAAAATGTTGTTGACACTTGTGGTACCGGCGGCGGGAAATCCGGGACATTCAACATCAGCACAGCCGCCGCAATCGTCGCCGCCGCGGCGGGTGGTTCCGTTGCCAAACACGGGAATCGCAAATCCACCAGCAAGACCGGTTCCGCTGACGTCCTGACAGAACTCGGGGTCAACATTCAATGCTCTAACAACACGGTCAAAAAGTGCCTCGACCAACTTGGTCTATGCTTTTGCTTTGCCCCCCTGTTTCATCCGTCCGTAAAACACGTGATGAATGTTCGAAAAAAACTTTCCCATCCTACTATTTTCAACCTCATCGGCCCCCTCTGTAACCCGGCCAATGCTCCCTTTCAGGTCCTCGGCGCCGGTCGCGGCGAAACACGCCAACTTTTAGCCGAAGCCCTCGCCATGCTTGGGACCCAACGCTCCATTGTCGTTCATTCGCGAGATGGATTGGGAGAAATTTCTGTCTCCGATGTCACGGATGTCTCTGAAGTCCAAGGGAAGTACATCACCGAGGGGACACTGGCACCCAAAGATTTTGGGATCACCCCGGGTAATCAAACACTTCTTTCAGCCAGCGATCCCGCAGAAAGTGCCGATAAAATCCAACGTGTCTTAGCCGGGCACAGTGGCCCAACCCGCGACATTGTCATCGCGAATGCTTCTGCTGCCCTCTGGGTCTCAGGACTGTGCGATGGACTCGAATCGGGGGCGGAACGAGCCGGTCGGGCAATCGATAACGGCCAAGCGACCGAAATGCTCAAAGAACTCAAGGAATTGACCAATAAAGACTAGGGCTATTTTCCCGAACTTACCAAAAATAGGCGAGTTAGACCTATCGAGGGGCCGATTGGATTGGTAACCTTGTAGCTCGTTTAATTTATGTAATTGAGGTGAAAATCATGGCAAAGCCAAGTCACAAAGTAAAAAAAGCTAACCACGGCAAACGTCCTGCAAACAACCGCGGACGCAAGGCAAAGAACAAAAAGATCAAAACTCCATAGATCTAGCCTTATTCCCGCACGCTTGCGTGGAGGGAAATCTGGAATCATTGAAAACGGCATTGCTGCCGTTTTTTTTGTAGCTATTGGTAAACGATTCAATCGTTGCCAATCAGTAATCTACCGATTTTAGATCAATGTTGCATTCCGCGATCCCTGTCAAATCGCACACTTTCACCGCCTTCACCCGCTATCAACATCATGGGCCGACGCACATTACCCAAACTCGACCCGTCCGTTGACTTCAGTCGACACATCACTGAAGTGGACGATCTCGAAACTCCATTCTGCCCGCAAAGTCTATTTGCTGAGACTTCGGATTTGGAAATCGAAGTTGGCAGCGGGAAGGGATTATTCGTGCTCAATGAATCTGAACGAGTTCCGAATCGCAATTACCTCGGGAACGAAATAGCCAAGAAGTATTGCCGCTTCGCCGCCTATCGACTGGCTCAAAAAGGACGAACTAACGCACACATGCTCCGCGGTGACGGCATGAAACTCTTCCGGGAATTGTTGCCGAGTGAGTGCGCCGTTGCCGTTCACGTCTATTTCCCTGACCCCTGGTGGAAAGAGCGACATCGCCGACGCCGAGTGATGCAAGAGGGTTTTATTGGCGACCTACAACGTGTACTCGTTCCTGGCGGCATCTTTCACTTCTGGACCGATGTCGAAGAATATTTTGAAGAGACAATCGGACTCATGAAAGAACATTCCGATCTCTCCGACCCGATTGATGTTCAGGAAACAGCAGCCGAACACGACATGGACTACCGGACGCACTTTGAACGACGCATGCGGAAATACGACCACGATGTGTTTCGAGCTCAGTTCCACAAATCATAACGCCGTGCAGACTGTTTAAGACAGTCCCATATCAACGGCACGATCACCCGATTCGCTAATCATCGAGGGGTCAGTTTCGTTGCGGTAGGAGTCGTGATCCAACTGATACAGTTTCTGCCCGACGGGCGTTGGATAATCACAATTGATGCAAGCTTGACAAAGACCGTCACTGGGAATGCCAATCGCTCGCGCGACCGACTCGATCGGAAGGTATCTGAGTGAGTCACATTCTAAGGAAGCTGCCATCTCATCCTGTATCGCATCAGTCAGCAATTCACCGGGCGGATAAAATTTCGGTGCAAACAATTGCTTAATCGTCGACATGTCGATTCCGTAGTAACACGGCGCTACAATCGGCGGACAGGCAACGCGGACATGAATTTCCCGAGCACCGCCCTCCTCACGAATACGCCTTAGCAAGGCCTTCATGGTTGTCGAACGAACAATGGAATCCTCAACTAAAATCACCCGTTTTCCCTCCAAAACTTCACGGAGGGGGGTATATTTGATTTTCGCCCGCTGAGCACGTGTTTTCTGCGACGACTCAATAAAGGTTCGTCCACTGTAACGATTGCGAATCAAGCCTTCACGAGAGGGAACCTGAAGGTGGAACGCCATCGAGTCCGCCGCCGCCTTACTCGTATCCGGTACTGGCACAACAATTGTGTCCTCATCAATCTCGATTAAACCACACGCTCGCTCTTGAGCCGCCAGTTCTTTTCCCAGCTCCGTACGTGTCGTATAAACGCCTCGGTCATCGAGGGTACTCGCCACATTAGCAAAATAAATCCACTCGAAAAAGCAATGAGCGCGACCGGGGTTGTCCGCAAACTGCTCAATCGAAATCTCGCCTTCGACGATCGTAATTGCGTGTCCCGGCTTAAGCGATTTAATCTCACTTCTTTTAAAGCCCAGGTTTAGCAAAGCGACGCTCTCGCTGGCCGCAGCAAACATCGCTCCCTGGATGGCATAGCACATCGGCTTGATACCAAGGGGATCACGGGCGATCAGCATCTCGCCTTTCGCATTCAGCATGGCGAGCGAATAGGCTCCGTCAAGCCGTTTAGAAACGTTACGAATCATCTCGACCAAACAATCAGACTCCTGAGCTTCCAGCTGACGGCTTATCTCATGCATCAAAACTTCGGTGTCTGTTTGCCGAACTAAATGATTATCGGAGTCGCTAAGTATATCGGCCGCGAGTTCGGGGTAATTTGACAACTGGCCATTAAAAGCGAACGTGAACCACTTACGCATATTGAAATGGTGAATCTCAAATGGCTGTGCGTAGCTTCGATCGTCTTTTCCACAGGTAGCATAGCGGACGTGCCCAATTGCCGCCGGCCCCGCGTACTTCTCCATTAAGCTCGTCGCTTTAGCAGCATGAGAAAGCCGAAAGACCTCCTGCACGCTCCCCAGCTCACGATAGGTATCGATCAGCTGGCCGTTCTTAGGATTGGAATGGAACCGCGACATACCAGCCGAAAGCTGCCCTCTGTTTTGCATATCGAGCAACATTCTGGGAATGAGCGAGGATGCCTGATCTGCGCCGCCCGGGCAAAGATCACTAACTGGTTGGTTGGGGAGGTGGTAAATTGCGGCAACGCCGCACTCGTGATGGAGTTCGCTCATCGAGGTTTCCAAGTGCCAGAATCGAGATTAGCACGAAATTCTAGTGACGCATAATCAATCTCACAACCGCCGATTTGCAATCTAAGTCTTACTGGCTCTGACACATTTCTAAATTGACGCTAGAATAAGGCCGATTGCTGATTTAATACATCATTATTTTAATTACCGGAGGATCTTATGCCCGCTTTCGACACTTGGATTGCGAACCGCACGCACGGGTTTGATTCCAGCGGAATCCGGCGCATGTTCGATCTGGCCGCCAAACTCAAAGATCCAATCAACCTTTCGATTGGCCAACCCGATTTTGACGTCCCTCCGGCAGTAAAATCCGAACTGGTTCGCGCTGTGGAACAGGGCAAAAACGGCTACGCCGCAACACAGGGAATGCCCGTTTTAAGAGAAAAACTCCAAGCTGAAGTCGATTCCCAATTCGGTCACGATGATCGAGAACTCTTCGTTTGTTCGGGAACCAGTGGTGGACTATTCCTAGCCGTATTGGCAACCATCAACCCGGGTGACGAAGTCATTTATTTTGATCCGTTCTTTGTGATGTACCCAGCCATGATCGAAATGGCTGGGGGCAAGAGTGTCAAAATCAGCACCTACCCTGATTTCAGAATTGACATCGAGAAAGTCAAAGCGGCGATCACGCCAAAAACCAAGATGATTATTTTAAACAGCCCTTCTAATCCAACGGGAATCTGCCCCACAGCGGAAGAAATAAAAGCCGTGGCTGAACTCGCTCACGAACGCGGCATCTGCCTGGTATCGGATGAGATCTATAGCAAATTCACCTACGACGAACCGCACATTTCTGCAGCAACCTACAACCCCGATACGATCGTCATCGATGGATTTTCCAAAACCTATGCGATGACGGGGTGGAGGGTTGGCTACGTCCATGGTCCTACGCAGCTCATGCAAACGATGCTGAAGATCCAGCAGTACACTTTCGTTTGCGCACCACAACCCGCTCAGTGGGCCGGAGCAGCCGCAATGGACGTCGATATGTCGCCCTATGTCGCTTCCTACAAAGCCAAGCGTGACCGCATGCTCGAAGGGCTCAAGGACGACTACGAGATCGCCAAACCCGGAGGAGCGTTCTATCTATTCCCCAAATTACCTTGGGGAAATGGACAGACCTTCATCGAAGAAGCGATCGCCAACAACATGATGGTGATTCCAGGCAATATCTTCAGCGATGAAGATACGCACTTTCGAATTTCTTATGCCGTCGACGATGCTGTTATCGAACGAGGTATCGAGACGCTTTGCAAAATCGCGAGGAACCCACCGCAGTGATATAGGCGGGCAAGACAGCGTTTCGCAACTACCGCAATTCGGCGGTCGGTTTAGAATCCGTAGGCTGGCTGAACAGGCCCTCGCCCGGGCTGTTTGCTCGAAAATGGAGATCCTTGCGCAATCACAGACTCAGACTTTGGCTGCTCAAAACCGGGAGGACGCCCACCGAGAATAGGCGGGGCTAAATCATCGCTCGGGAACGGATCGTGCTGGATCGCATTAGAACGCTGTTGGCCAATCGTGCCTTGTGGCCCCCAGTTCGGCTGAACTCGACACCCTGTGGAAATGAGAATTAGCAGCCCGAGAATTCCAAAAATCCTTGGCGAAACACAACGCATATTTGTCAATCGACCTGCCATGGGAACCGCCATAAAACCACTGAACTCTAATTCTGAGTAATTCTGAGTAATTCTGAGATCATTCAGCGAGAACTTTAGAGTCAGCACGAGAATTCAGCAATAGCTTCCTTTTGATAGCACCCCCCTGCCCTACTATCGACAGCTCGGTATCGATATTTCCAACAGCTCGACGCCGCTGGCACCAGGCCGAACCGTTGTCGCACCGAGACAAGCCGGCAATAATGCCGTGTCAGCGAGCACGAGCGGCTCTGCACAGGGATCTCCGCTTAACTCAAGACTTCCGCCGGTTACCGCAAGAATTCGACAGCGCCCGTCTCCACCCACCGTCATGGGTTCTTTGATAAACGCTCGATTCATTTCAAACTTCTCACAGGCCACCAGTCGTTCCCAGGGAGTCCCCACGATTGAGACAGGTACCTGGGGAACAACGGAGCCACGTGCAAAATTAGTAGCCTCGATAGAGCTTTCTATGTGCAATGGCCGGGGCTGACCATCAACGCCGACTCGTCCCCAATCATAAACACGAAAGGTCGTGTTACTTGCCTGCTGAATTTCTGCGATCAACAACCCGGCACCAATGGCATGAATCGTCCCCGCAGGAATGAACACGCAATCCCCTTTCGAGGGAGTGATGTGGTGCAACGTCGATTCAACGTTCCCACTTTCAATCGCCATTCTGAATTCATGTTCCGAAACGCCCGTTTTCAAGCCCGCAAAGATCTTAGCTCCAGGCTCAGCATGCATTACATACCAAGCCTCAGTTTTCCCTAAATCGGGCGGAACGAGTGACGCACCCATTGGGTCATCCGGATGCACCTGTACCGAAAGGTTTCGGTTGGCGTCGAGAAACTTCAACAGCAACGGAAATCGAGCTCGCAACGAATCGGGAATCTCATCAGCGGTTATGCTGGTGAACAGCTCGGGCCCCAAAATTTCATTGCCAAACTTCGCAATCAATCGACTTAGCGTCCAACCGGAGAATTCGCCCTCGCGAACGATGCTCTGCGCATCACCATGATCGACCACTTCCCAACTCTCTGCTGCCGCCGCTTCACCTATTGCTTTGTTAAAAACCTCACCCAAACGGTGCCCGCCCCATAGATAGCGTTGAAAAATTGGTTCAAAGCGAAGCGGATACAATGTTCAAATCCTCGTCTATCGGTGAGCAAAAAGGGCATCACTGGAACGCCCCCAACATTGAGTTACTACTACTCAAATTACGGCTGTTGGCGTCAAGCCAAACCTGCATGACCCATACGAATCACGTGACCGTACGTGCTATACGCCTCCACCCCTGAGCGAGTGTCAAACAGAGGGCAAGCAACATTGTTGACGATGCCTGTCCATGTTAACATCGGAATACCGTGGATGGGGAATTTGAATTCAGGAAAACACCCATTTCACCTGTGTCTTTATGAATTTCCAATTTTCAGTGCACTTCGACTCCGGGCCCTTCGAATATGAATTTTCGCAAATCTAACGAAGATTTATTTGAGTCGAGTCGCATGTCCTTTGGCGATCATCTCGAGGAACTCCGCAGTGTCCTTGTCCGGGCTCTGATTGGCGTTGCCATTGCCGGCGTTTTCGGGTTTTATTTTGCCGACCAAGTGGTCGAAATTTTGAAAAAACCGCTCGTTGAGGCGATCCTCAAATTCGATCTCGAAGACGCCTCCGATGAACTGGTTGAGCGTTATGGGTTTGTGCCACCTGAGTACCTCCCATGGATGCAACAGGATCAGAGAATCCCTAAGCAAGTTCAAATTAGCCCGGCTGAACTCGCTCTCGCACTAAAAACTGTCATTCCAGACTTTGCGGAAAAGGTCAATCTAGAACCGTTTGGTTTCCGAGCGAGTCACTTCGACTCTGATCAACTCGTGAACCTATGCAAACAACTCACCGAGCCCACGGATGAAAGCTCACCGACGGCAAAGAAGATTGAAGCGATTAACGCATCCCTCACAGCAGCGGATCGTGAAACGCTTGCCAACATCGCCTCGCAAACATCGACTAGCCCCGCAGACCTAAATCAAGTGGTTGCAGTTTTTAATCACTTGGTCAAAGCAGAGACAATCCACCAATCAGCCGCTTTTGATGACCTGCTCGAACTGGATGAATCAAAAGGACTCTGGGCGATGCTTGAACCGCCCGAATCAAAACCGCTCGCCAGCGTCCGAAAGCAATTAAAAGAAGAAAACGATCCAGTTCTAACTCAACGCCTGAATCGAGCGCTGATCACTTATGTTTTCAGCGAGCAAATGCCCCCATTCAAAGCGGACTTGGTTCCAATTGAAATCTGGGAAAACGGAGAATTTGAGCCGCTCGCACTCGGGGTCGCTGAACCCTTTACTGTTTGGTTGAAAGCAGGTCTGTTTACGTCGCTGATTTTATCAGGGCCGTGGATCTTCTTTCAAATATGGTCCTTTGTCGCCTCTGGACTTTATCCCCACGAACAAAAATATATCCATGTTTTCCTACCCATCAGTATTTTACTGTTTGTTACAGGCGTTCTCCTGGCATTCTATTTTGTCTTTCAACCAGTGTTAGGTTTCCTGTTTTCATTCAATCGATCAATGGGGATCGCACCGGAAATGCGGATCAACGATTGGCTTAGTTTCGTTATGTTTCTTCCCCTCGGATTCGGATTGGCATTCCAACTCCCTTTGGTGATGTTGTTTATGAACCGAATCGGACTCTTCACGGTAGAAAACTACCTGAGTAAATGGCGCGTAGCAGTTCTTGTGATTTTCGTTTTGGCAATGTTCCTGACCCCTGCCGACCCGATTAGCATGCTGTTACTCGCTGTTCCGCTGACATTCCTCTACTTCATGGGAGTTGCGATGTGCAAGTGGATGCCCCACAACGAGAATCCATTCGGTGACGAGACCACCGCTGGAGTTTAATATCCCGCCCCAGGGCTGCCGCCTTGGGTCTCCTGGCATTCTTCACGCTTTGCTCTACCACTTAAAATGTCATATCGGGCCGAGTTTTTCTGCATTCGCCGTCACCTTGGCTTAACCATTCGATTACAATGCGAACTTGATCGTGACCTTACTAGTTACCGAGAAATGCAAAATGAGTATGAACCGCTTTCGCCTCAATCGTTCCAGCAAACTGATGTTACTCAGCGCAGCGGTGGCATACCTGCCGCTCCTCAACTTCATTGCCCCGTGTAGCGGACAAGTGAAAAACTCCGCCGAAAACCAAGCGATCAAGCAAGTCGAAGACAGCGGAGGCCGGGTATTAAAAATATCGGCTGCCGACGATTCACGCGAAGTCAGTTTCTACCTGTCAAGCCAGCCGATTGGCGACCCTCAACTAGCCGGTCTCAATTCGATCTCAAACATTATCTGGCTTAATTTAGCCGGCACTGACATTACCGATGCCAGCCTCAAACAAATCGCCAGCCTACCTCTTCTTAAGAAGCTGCATTTGGAACGGACCAAAATCGGTGACGAGGGCCTCAAGCACCTGAAAGGAGCCCCGCAACTGACCTACCTCAACCTTTACGGAACGCAAGTCACCGACGCGGGTTTAGAGCACATTAAGTCACTACCAAAATTAGAGAAACTCTATGTTTGGAAGTCAAAAGTCACCGAAGCGGGAATCGCAAAACTTCAAAAAACCAAACCAGAGCTCATGATCGTAGGCGAGTTAAAACTCAAACCGATCGTGGCCAAGCCTGCGGAAAAATCTGAGGCCAAGAAACCCGACGCTAAGAAACCTGCTGACAAAAAACCTGCTGACAAAAAACCTAAGGCGAAGAAACCCGACGCTAAGAAACCCGCTGACAAGAAACCTAAGGCGAAGAAACTTGCGGAGAAGAACGGAAAATAATAGCCTGACAAATTTCCTCGATAAAGACGACAACCGGCCGGTGCCATCTTAATCGCTTGTCTTCAAGCCCATCCTGAGACTAAGCGGTTTGCCCTTGAAGTGCAGCCAGTCAAAAAAAAACAGCCGCAGATTCAATCTGGCGGCTGTTTCTATTTTCAAATTCGTCGAACTGGTTTAGCGATCAGAATCGCGTGAAGACTTCGACGGCAGCGGAATGTTTCCGCTTTGAATGATCGTTGTCTTGGGCTTCGCCCGAACGCCCATTCGGTTTAACAATTTCGGCAAATCGATTGGCTCTACCGTGTTTTTCTTTGCTTCTGCTTCCAGGGTTCTCATCGCCGCGACGATGGCCGACGAGTTCCGCATTAGCCCTTCACCCGCATCTTCGGCGAGTGTCGGCGGTTTTCCAATCACGATGTAACGCACGCTGGCGTCGATTTTTCCAGTGATCGTACCCTCTGAATCGTGCGTCGCAACGACTTCACCACCGTTCCGCTCGATCATTTTGATCAACTTGTCACGATCATCGTAGATGTCGCCGTCGAGGTTAAAGGCACCGGCAACAGCAAATTTCACCTTATTACCCGGATCCCAAGTCGCGGTCAGAACGTGATCGCCAGAGAGAATTGGGTTGGTAGGATCTTCCTCAGTGATTCGTGCTTCAGCTCGGTAGGGGTAAATTCGCGTAACTTCGATTTTCGCTTTGTGTTTCCCTTTATCGAAGTTAATCACATCCTGATCGTAAATCGAGAATGTTTCGTTTTGCGGCAATCCGTCTTCGCTACCAATATTGATAAAGACCGACTGAAGCCGTGATGCCACTTTAACAATTTGTCCGTCCGGTCGGTCGAAAACCTCTCGCTCGTAACCGTTGATCTTGATCTTCATCTTTTCATTTTCGCTAGTTACACCAGCGAGTTCATTTTGGATCGAGCTGATTTCGGAATCTTTTTTAGCCCGATAATCTTTGTAATCATTGTTTACGTTTTCGCTCTCTTTGATCGCTTCGGCAAGCTCACCCTTAAGTTGTGTCTCTTTTTCAAGCGAACGCTTCTTTTCGTCCTTCAACTGAGTATTTAAGTCATCCATCGTCTTTCGAGTCAGAGCAAGCAGATCCTGGGCTTGTTTGACTTTCTGTGCGGCTTCCTTTTCGTCATTCTTAGAACGCTCAACCGCCGTCTTGTTATCTTTATTCTTTCGATCCACTAAGGTTGTCAGCGTCTGAATTCGTGAACGCCACGTTCGAGCTTCCCCTGCAGCAGCACCGGCAACCGCAGCAGCACCAGACATGTCTTTTTTGTACACGCCATTGATCTCTTCTACTTTTTGGAGAATGCTGTTGACTGTGTCCTTCGCCGTAGCCGAAAGACTCGGCTTCGCGCTTGTTTGCTTGATGGTTTGAATTTCAGCGTCAACCTCTGCAACGCTTGGCCCAAAGTCACCAACAAGGGCCTCCAAGACATTTGCCTTGGCACGGTACGACTCAAGAACCGCTTCGCTTGCAGCCAACTTGTCCTGTGCTGTCTTCAGTGATTCCGCCGACTGCCTTCTTCCGGCGTCCGCCAAAAAGGTCGAAAGCCCAAGACAGAGCAATAAAATCACTAAGATTATGACGGCAACCAAGTATCCCTGGTTTTCTCTAGCAGCCATCCTCGTTCTCCTAAGCACCTCGGACGAAAAAATCGCCGGGCAAAATTGTTTTGTAAATGCAGTTTCGACAAATCATTGACAAATTAAACTGCGGCAAGTGAATCAAAACTATTTTCAATGATTCGTAACTGTGGTCTCTCTTCGTCTATCGGTAAATGAAGCCACCAACCCTAGTTAGACTCAAACAAACGCTACAACAGTCACACCCAAAGAAGCTATGACGATTAGCGAAAGTTTGACGAAAAGAGAATCTAGTCTTCCCAAACTACCATCCAATCTTAGATGGGAGCAAAATTAGTGTCAAATTCTAGGCATTTACCGATTAAGAATCGCTAGGACTCCGTCGGTTTATGTGGATGATGTCACTTAATTCGACATAGAAGCGATTGTCAGCAAGCATTCACCTCCCCCTCAGTAAGGCGAGGTTTGGGGGGAAAGTTTAATTTTTTTGAAAAAACTCGTCCCTTATCGCTCTCCCGCTAGTTTTCCAACATTCCTCGGGCCACCAAATTATTGAGCCGCCTACCCACATCAACCAAACCATCCAGCACTGCCTCGTCATAGGAACGCCCGTCAGTGGTGTCAATTCCGTGCCCCGGGTCGAGTTCGCGTAGCGGCTCCAGTGCCGGATCTTCGTGGTGAAATAACTCAACGAAGGCCATTTCTAGACACCCCGTTTGGGCACAGGCCGTTAACAGCGCGCCGATCCAGCCGTCGTCGGTTGAGAGGCAACCCCGTGTTGTCTTAGCCGACGCATGAAAAATCCCCAAAGCACCCGCAGCAGCGATCTCGGCAATGAGTGTTTGATTTTCTGGAATCGATAAAACGGAATCACCACAATGAGCCGCGTCCACCATCACTTTGAAAAATGGTTTTCCAATCTCTTCATTCGTCCGCCGTACAAAAGCCCAGATCCGGCCAATGTCCGTGAATGTCTGAAATTCACCGCCTCTCAAAAATTCGATGTGCCATGCGACCACACCACTTCCTTCAACCCCAAACTCTCGCGCCGCTCGAGCATGAACCTTAACATTTTGAACCACGGCAGCTTCAAATTCATCTCCCACTTTTTCGGTCGCGCCGGCCTGCATCCAAGCTTCAACCGACGTCGAAGAAACATGCGCGATCCCATGCTTTTTGGCAGCGTTTAAACCTCCAACCAACATCGCCACGACGGCATCTTCGTCAGCAGGATTCATCGGGTCGGCACCGCCTACCATCAAAATGAATTGAACTTCGAGGTCTAACGTTCGAAACTCACGAACCATCTCCGCCACGTCTTCCTCATCCAAACCGGGAAAATAAGGAACCTGAACACAGCTGATTTTTACCTTGGAAGCCTCTGTCAACTTTCTCATATCGTCCACAACGATAAGTACGCCTTCCGCGTTTCGCGGGACTTTACCATTTTCGTCGGGTACCAATCCACCCACAAATTTAAGGTGAGTTGGCACAACTCCAAGGCGGACATTTGATTTTAAGGGAATCAGGTTCATCTTAATTACCGTGCGTTTTTTGGAATTAGAATTAGCGATGCAATCCCCGACCTACTGCCAACAACTCTGTTCACAATATGAATGACTGAAGCAAAACTATCACCCGTTTCTGGGGTAAAAGGTCGGGGGACCACTATTGTTACCCAAATCGCAGACCTTGCCCACCACGTTTTCGCGAGAAGTCTCTTTTGTATCAAAACGTCGAGTTTTGTAAGCACTGAAATTCAACTCGCAGCCCCCCCACTAGCAGCAAAACATCGAAGGTAAAATTGCGCAACCGAGCTCCGCAGGCACCTAGGGATAACAATTCCCGCGAAGCGTTTAAATTCTTCCGAACAATCCTAGAATCGACGGCCGATAAAAGGTAGCTTGGTAGTGTCTTGAGACGACGGCGCCGGCACTGGCGTTAAACACTGCGGCATGAAAATTGCCGATTCAGTGTATGTGCCACAGAGGACGTGTAGCGGATTGCTAATTTGAACATCATCGACTGTGACTTCGTTTAATCGCGATTCAATCAGGGCGTTGATGGTTTGGCTAATTGGATCGCCCTAAGCGGGCGGCGTTACATCGGCGTCCTCTATCGATAGTCCAAATCGCGAACAAACGTGCTGGTGTCAAGTTTTGATACTAGGCACCGCGGTAAACATTATCGGAGCACCAGCGCGACGTTCTCATTTCCGTATTTTAGAATTCGCAACAAAGTAATTTGGGGAATCACACCATGCTCGTCATCGGATTAGCAGGTGGGATTGCCAGTGGAAAAAGCCTGGTCGCTGATTGTTTTATGCACTTCGGTGCGACACTGATCGATGCAGATCGCATTGGCCATGAGATTTTAAAACTAGCAACGATCAAAAATTCCATTCTATTGGAATTTGGTGATTCCGTTATTGACAAACAAAATGAGATTAATCGAACCCAACTCGCCAAAATAGTGTTTAACCCTGACGATCCGAACGCTTTGAAAACTCTGGAGAAAATAACCCATCCCGTAATCTCTGAGCGTATCCACTCAGCCTTGAAACAACATCAATCTACCGCCCCGGCAGTTTTGCTTGACGCCCCAGTCATGTTCAAAACGGGATGGGATCAAATGTGTGACAAAGTTGTGTTTGTGGATGCGAACTTAGCAATCCGAAAATCCCGCGCTCAACTTCGCGGTTGGAGTTCAGACGAACTCGCCAAACGCGAGTCTTTCCAAACTCCTGTTGAAGAAAAACGTAACCTTGCCACCAACGTCATCGATAACGGCGGCTCAAAAAATGCGACCTACATTCAAGCCCGCGATTTATGGCGGTCCTGGAACCTACCATTAGCCGAAGAACACCACTCCCCCGACTCTCTTTTTATTAACACACCCTAGGCAACAGCTTCAGAAAACATACTCCTCTCCTCTGTGCTGAAGTCCCGAAAGCAAATCAAAATGGCTGAAACTGGCAAGTCCAATCCGCGCGACCCTCAAGGACGTGGTTCTCGGAGTCGTCCTCACGGTTCGCAATCCAACAAACAATACCCGCTGGATCCGGAAGTCGCGGCTAAACTGAAGGAAATCGAATCTTCCGGAGAGCCGATGTCGATTGCCGAAGCCATCTCGCGCGAGCGAAAACCGGCAACCGAAACTCCTGACGAGTCGGTATTTGAAGGCGAAGTCATCAACGTCACCGACTTGCAGAAAATGTCTGTTGAAGAACTCACAGACCAAGCGCTCACTGAGGGAATCAGCGACGCGAAGGAACTTGGCAAACGCGATTTGATCACCCGAATGCTTAAAGAGCGCGTCAAAGCAAGAGGAATCATGTGTGGCCAAGGGACGCTACAAATCCTTCCAGATGGCTTTGGGTTTCTACGGAGCCCCGAGTACCACTATCTCAACTGCCCCGATGACATTTATGTTTCTCCGAGCCAAATTAGAAAATTCAATCTCAGAAACGGCTCAGTTGTCAAAGGGCAAATCCGCCCACCCAAAGAAAACGAGCGATACTTTGCTCTCCTGCGAGTCGAATCTGTTAACGGACTCAATCCGGCGGACAGTGCCCGGCGTTCCAACTTTGATGACCTCACTCCGCTCCATCCCGATACGCGGATGGTGATGGAAAACAACCCAAAAGAAATGTCAACTCGTGTTGTCGACATGCTGGCTCCAATTGGTTTTGGGCAACGGGGTCTGATCGTCAGTCCACCGCGTGCAGGAAAGACAATCCTGATGCAGCGCATGGCACAAGCGACCCTCCACAATTACCCAAGTGCCTATGTTATCATGCTGCTGATCGACGAGCGCCCCGAAGAGGTCACTGACATGGAACGGGAAGTTCGGGGAGATCGCTGTGAGGTCATCAGCTCTACCTTCGACGAACCTGCTTCTCGCCATATCCAAGTTACTGAAATGGTATTGGAAAAAGCAAAACGCCTCGTTGAGAGTGGCGTTGATGTCGTTATTTTCCTTGACTCAATCACCCGCCTAGGACGAGCCTGGAACTCTGAGTGCCCACAATCCGGAAAGACGCTTTCCGGCGGACTCGATGCCAATGCGATGCAAAAACCAAAAGCGTTTTTTGGTTCAGCGAGAAAAATTGAAGAGGGCGGATCACTGACCATCCTCGCCACAGCGCTGATTGATACCGGCAGCAAGATGGACGAAGTCATTTTTGAAGAATTTAAAGGGACAGGGAATCTGGAAATCGTCCTCGATCGATCTTTGGTCGATAAACGAATTTGGCCTGCAATCGATATCAACGCTAGTGGAACGCGGCGGGAAGAGAAATTATTTGACGAAGACGAATACGACCGCATCTGTAAAGTTCGCCGGGTGCTAAGTGAAATGAACCCACCCGATGCAATGGATCTGCTCACCAGCCGGCTCAAGAAAACTCAAACCAATGCTGAATTTCTAATGAGTATCAAATCGAGTGGAGCTTTTTAGTACCACTCCAGTATTTTCAAACACAATCACTCGCCCCCTCGACTGAACAAGCGTTTGTAAAACTCAGTGGTTAGGCCAAACCAACCACAACCGGATTGCATTCTTTTCCGCGACAAGCATAACACCAACCATCAACTTCGAGGTCAGCCTTGATTCAAGAACTCCAGGGAACTACCGGCTCAATATCAGAAGACCGTTTCGCTATCGTCGTTTCCAAATACCACCTCAGTATTACCGGGAAGCTACTCGAGGGTGCCAAGCAAACGCTGACTCGCAATCTAGTGCCGGCCAAGCAAATCAAAGTATTTTGGGTTCCTGGCGCTTGGGAGATCCCCGGCGGTGCTCAACTTGCACTTGAATCCGGACAGTTTGATGCCGTACTGACCTTTGGCTGCGTCATTCGCGGAGAAACTACCCATGACCAGCACATCAACACCACGGTGAGCAACGGTCTGGGTCAACTAAGCCTGCAGCACCAAAAACCAGTTGCTTTTGGGCTTTTGACCTGCAACACCATGGATCAAGCCATCCAACGATCCGGAGGAAATGTTGGAAATAAAGGCGTAGAGACCGCAGAAGCAGCAATTCACATGCTGTTACTCAAAAAAGAAATTAGCCATCTCGCTTGAGCGCGGCCAACGAGTGACAACCAAGGTAGCCTAACATGGCTGGACAGCGTTAAAGCTAACACTTTAGCTTCGTCCAAGATTCTTCCAATAGAGCACCACCGCCACCCCTAGCGCACCGCACCCGTTCACTCCTGCACCGTCTTGCCCTAAGATGCAACCAAATTACGCGATGCATTTTAAAAAAACCCGTGTCTGAAATTCCCAATCGAAGCTATGTCCCGACGCAGCAGAGCCAGAGAAATCGTACTCCAAGTCCTCTACCAAGATGACCTCAACACCGATCAACCGGAAGACATCCGCTTGCGGTTTATGAATGCTCGCTTGAACCAAGACCGATCTCTGGTCGAATTCGCCGAGGATTTACTGGCTGGAGTGCGTCGACATCGGGATGCAGTTGATCAGCATTTAGAAGAAATTGCGAGAAACTGGAAACTCTCCCGAATGGCCGCGACGGATCGCAATGTCTTGCGTTTGGGGGCTTACGAAATCTTATTTACGGAGACTCCCAACCGAGTAGTCGTCAACGAGGCAATCGAACTGGCAAAACGCTACGGCACCAATAATTCATCCCAATTCGTTAATGGAGTTCTCGATCGTCTGATGAACAACCAACCTCCTACAAAATCTGACGAACGACCACAGACTTCCTAAACTAATCGTGCGTCGATTCCTTCGACGTTTTTTATGCCCCCAAAACAAAGCTGAAACTCATGGCACGCTGGAATCCATTTGGAAAAAAAGACGAAAATCCCGAGAGCACCGAGGAGGCCCAGGAGTCAACGGGAATGTTTGGCTTCGTTAAATCGGCGTTAAAAAAAACCGTCACCGCACTCAACACAGACATTCGCGACCTGGTCAAAGAGGGGCGATTGGTTGACGACGAATTCCTCGACGAACTGTTTGCCCACCTGGTGAAGACCGACATGGGTGGCGGCCCGGCCGGAAAAATTAGAGACGGTATTCAAAATAAATTTCGGGGGCGAAAGCTCTTCATGGCTGACCTCGTCGAATCTGCCAAAGAGACGATCACCGAAATCATGCAGCAAGAGTCGAGCGACATCCAACTTGCCGAATCCGGCCCTACGGTGATCATGGTAGTCGGCGTCAATGGTGCTGGAAAAACGACTTCGATCGCCAAACTTGCGCATCGCTTCAACGAGTCCGGCAAGTCCGTTGTGCTTGGAGCGGGTGACACCTTTCGCGCCGCTGCCGTCGAACAATTGACGATCTGGGCCGGAAGAATGGGCGCCGAAATCGTGACCGGTCGCCAAGGTAGCGATCCTGCCAGCGTCGCCTATAAAGCGGTCGAGGCCGGAAAAAATAATGCGGCGGATGTTGTCATCGTCGACACTGCAGGTCGCTTGCAAACACAAAATAATCTCATGGAAGAATTGGGGCGAATCCGCCGCGTTATGGCCAAAGTAATCCCCGACGCACCCCACGAAGTGCTGCTCGTTCTCGATGCGACCGCAGGGCAAAACGCTATCAGTCAGGCTCGTGGATTTTCCGAAGCTGCCGGCTGCACTGGAATCATCCTTGCCAAGCTCGACGGAACCGCCAAAGGTGGTGTTGCCATTCCGATCCGCGAAGAATTTGGACTACCAGTCAAGTTCATCGGACTCGGAGAAACGCACGATGCCTTCGCGTCATTCGACGTCGGTGAGTACGTCGATGCACTTTTTGATGAGACAGACATCTAAGCTTCCACAGCCTCTAAAAACAAAGACAAATTTCTTTGCTTCCAACTTCAACGTTCAAACAAAAAAGCCCTGTTCGCTCATCTCGAACAGGGCTTTTTCGAAAACGTCGGAAAGAAGATAACAGAGCAATCTCTTACCTCCACTGAGAAAAAAACTTCTCTAATCTCCATCGAGCTTCATTGTAAACCCATTTCGTTCCCCATTCCAACTAGGTCTTTGAGGAACAAGAAATATTTTTACATTTGATTCCGGTACCCCACCACTGCAATGGAAGATGTTTCAAAAAATCAACATTTACTGGGAGTCCCTCTTGATTGAATTCAAGAAAAAAGCGTTCGCCATCCAATGGCGAACGCTTTCAATTAATCCAAATTGGAAAACGCTTACTCTGCGTTTGACCAATCCTTGATGTGCTTGTTCCCATCATCTACCAATTTGTTGAGCGTTGCAGCAACGTCCAAATCTTTTGGGGCTGAGAATGTACATGAGCGAGATGAAGTATCACAGTTAATGTCTGAAACACCAGAAACACCAGCTAGAGCGCCTTTCACGGACGCAGCACAGCCACCTCAGGTCATGCCTGGAAGCTTAAGAGAAACAGTTTGTGTTGCAGAAGCGTCATCGTTAGCAGCACCATCAGTTGCCGCTGGCTTATCCTCTGTGTCGGCAGGCTTAGCCGCTGGGGTGTCACCGGTGCTAGGTGCTGCTACTTCAGCAGCTCCGCCACCCTCGGCTCCAGTCGCTTTCGCAGGCTCTGTTTTGGTTTCACCCTTATCACAGCCAACGGAAACGATGAGCATCGCCATCGCCATAAAAGTCAAAATTGCACGCATGATTCAAATCTCCAAAATGTTTCAACGAATTGTCTCAGGGCGCTGATTTGCCCTGTTCTCGTAAAGTCTAAGCTTTTCAAGCAGGCTAACACTTTAACCTTTTGAAGCCGGACACAACATTTCATCATCCTGCTTTCCTTACAAAATCATTAGAATATTTAAAAAATCGTTTAATTATTCACAGTTGCACAATCAACGGGAAGAATAGGAAATTAACGCAATCTAGGGCTCTGCACGCCAAATCCCGTCCCCAACCCGCCCACCAACGGGTGACGATCATGGCAATCCAAACCTAAACGACAGGCATTTGGCTAATTCCTCGGAAAAAACAGGTTTTCTCTTATTGCAAAAAGACAGGTAATCGGTAAACTTTCCAGACTGAAAATTGAGCAAGAAGAGCTCCGGATGGCCCGGGGAACTGTGCTTCGTACTAAACGAACCACAGTATTTGTTGGAAAATTGTAGTTTGTAGGTAATTGAAGGAGTTGGATCAAACGCGAGCCGATAGAAGTCTATTCACAGTCTTCCCTTCCGCCGCGACATTGGATCAAACGGTTATGGCCATTACGAAAGAGAATAAAGCTGAGTTGGTAAAGGAATTCCAAACAAAGGATGGGGACACGGGTTCTCCCGACGTTCAAATCGCTATCCTGACCAAACGGATTAATCATCTGACTGAGCACATGCGTTCAAACAAAAAAGACTATTCCACGAGACGTGGATTGTTGGGCATGGTATCTCGTCGCCGTCGATTGTTGGATTACGTTCGGAAAAATGATGCAGATCGTTATCTCGACATCATCGAACGACTTAACATTCGAAAGTAATTTTCATCGAAGTGGCACCATCTGATGTGTGCCACTTTTCTTTTGATCTCTCTTCACCGGCTAACCGGTGAGCCGCACCGCGGAAGGTGCTCTAGTCGATGCGGGCGTTTCTTAGTGAACGTCGTGATGAACGGATTTCATAACTCGCACTTATCAGACTGTCGCTTGGAAACAGCGATCAGTTTCGCCGTGTTCAGGATCCAGCAACTATTTGCTGATTGACAGATGCGGCTAATCGTTGGGCTCAGATCACAACAGTGTTGATGGTGAGTCCAAAGCAATTCGTGGTTAATACCCACCGAGAAATTGCAATCTGAATTAATGATGTTGTAGAAGAATTTAATGTAGGAAAAAATTGTGAAAGTAAAAGTAGAAAAGAAAATTGGCGACAGCGTAATGTCGTTTGAAACCGGCTATCTTGCAAAACAAGCTGCCGCCGCCGTACTTATCCAGTACAACGATACCGTTGTACTTTCGACCGCTGCCACTGGCACTCCGCGACCGGGAATCGATTTTTTCCCGTTGATGTGTGACTATCGCGAAAGAACCTGTGCAGCAGGTAAATTCCCCGGTGGATTCATTAAACGCGAAGGCCGACCAACAACCAAAGAAACCCTCACCGCTCGGCTAATCGATCGTCCGATCCGTCCGATGTTCGCTCCTGGATTCAAGAACGAAGTCCAGTGTCAGAACTTTGTCCTTTCAAGCGACAAACAAACCGATGGTGACGTTCTCGCGATGAACGGTACTTCAACCGCCTGTTTCATCTCTCCGATGCCATTTCAAGATCCAGTCGCGTCCACGCGTGTCGCTCGTGTCGAAGGTGAATTCGTCGCCTTTCCGTCACAAGAGCAACTCGAAGAAAGCGACATGGACGTCATCATCTCAGCAACCGATTCAGCTGTGACGATGATTGAAGGATTCGCTCGCGAAGTTCCCGAAGACGAAATGCTTGCTGCAATTGAGTTTGGACATGAGATCTGCAAGCAGGTAATTGACCTGCAACGCGAATTGTTCGAAAAAGTCGCACCTGAAAAGGATGAGTTCGAAGCACCCGAAAGTGACGGACTGCTCGACAAAATGTTGCCCAAGTACTACGACGATTACAAATCGGCAATCCTGATTGCAGGAAAACACGATCGCGGCGCCGCCAAAAACAAAGTCAAAGACATCATCATTGGCGAGATGATTCCCGATCCGAATGCCGATAACGCATACGATCTAGGAGCCGTAAAAACTGCCATTCACGATCTCGAAGAGAAAGTCATTCGCGATTCCATTCTCGACGGCGTTCGCTCTGATGGACGAGACGGGAAAACTCTTCGTGCCATCGAATGTCACGCCAACGTGATCCCTCGCGTTCATGGCTCTGCAATTTTCCAGCGTGGCGAAACGCAAGCCCTCGTCACAATCACACTGGGTACCGGACGAGACGAGCAACGGGTTGACGGACTTTTCGAAGAATATTCCAAGAAGTTCATGCTCGATTACAACTTCCCAAGCTTTAGCGTTGGCGAATGCCGACCTATCCGCGGTCCTGGACGGCGTGAAATTGGTCACGGTGCCTTGGCTGAACGAAGTATCAATCCCGTTCTGCCCGATGCGGATGAATTCCCGTACACGATCCGTGTTGTCTCTGACATCCTCGAATCAAACGGCTCATCTTCAATGGCGACCGTTTGCGGAACCACCCTGGGACTAATGGCTGCTGGAGTCACGATCAAAAATCCAGTTGCCGGTATCTCGGTCGGCATGGTTAAAGAAGGCGATCGCTACATGCTTTTAACCGATATCCTTGGAAGCGAAGATCACTTTGGTGATATGGATTTCAAAGTTGCAGGAACGCAAAATGGAATCACCGGCATCCAACTGGATCTGAAAATTCGCGGTATCAGCAGCGACATACTGAAAGAGGCAATGGCACAATCGCGTGAAGCGAGAATTGAAATTCTTCGCACGATGCTCAAAACTCTTTCGCGTCCACAGGAAGAACTTTCCGAGTACGCACCTCGCTTGCTTGTAACCCAGATCGATCCCGAAAAAATCGGAATGTTAATCGGCCCAGGTGGAAAGAACATTCGTGCAATCCAAGAATCGACTCAGACAGTCATCGAAGTTTCAGAAGACGGTCGCGTTACCGTTGCCGGAACTGACGGAGCGTTGGCAGAAGCAGCTCTAAAGAAAGTAGAAGCCTGCACAGCCACCGTCCAAGTCGGAAAGATCTACGACGGAACCGTCAGTAGTGTGAAAGACTTTGGAGCCTTCGTTGAGATTCTGCCAGGACGCGATGGACTCTGTCACATCAGCGAACTCTCTGGTGGATTTATCGACAAGGTCGATGACATTTGCCACGTTGGTGATGAAATGAAAGTACTCGTGATTGACGTCGACGGAAACGATCGCGTCAAACTTAGTCGCCGCCAAGCACTCGAAGAACTTGGCCTCGAAGACGAATTTGCATCCGCCACAGCAGATGCCCCTGCTGGCTCTGGTGACCGCGAAGATCGACCCTCCCGCAGCGAAGGCAGCGGCGGTGGTGATCGAGGCGGGCGCAGCGGAGGCGGCGGTGGCCGTGGACGCAGTGGAGGCGGCGGGGGCCGTGGACGCAGCGGCGGCGGCGGTGGTCGCGGACGCAGCGGTGGTGGCGGTGGCGGTCGCGACCGACGCTAAAGCTTCGCTGGATAAGAACGCAGCGAAAACAGACGTTTACCTCAACAAAACACTGTTGCGATCGCTGTATTGATCGAAGACGATCCATTAGAATTGCTCGAAAGCCAGTTTTGGCTTTCGAGCTTTTTTATTCCCGCAATTGAATCAAACCGATTTAATTTCAAGCCGTCTGCGCAGTGAAGCGACGCTGCTCTCCAGGAATCATCAAGCACACTATCAATCCCGCAGGCTACCGAGAACTCCCCTATCAAGGGCATGGTAATAACATGGAACCGATCGACGAATTGAGAAAACGATACAACGAGCTGGCCAAGCTCGCTGGCTCATTGGCTCATGAAATCAAAAACCCTCTCTCGATCATCGTCATGAACATGGAACTGCTTCACGAAGACCTCGAAGCCATGACTCATCCGGAGTCACAACGTGCGGTCAAGCGAACCGAAACGGTGATCCAACAATGCCACCGACTGGAAACGCTTCTTAACGATTTTCTCCGATTCACAAAACTGAGCAGTCTCGAATTAAAACCTGGTTGCTTAAACAACCAGATTGATCAGGTGCTTGACTTTTTCGAAACCCAAGCTGCCAAACAAGGCGTGGAGATCATCCGGTATCTCGACGCCGAACTGCCAAGCATCAACCTCGACCCTCAAACGCTTCAAGCGGCACTGGTAAATCTGGTCAAAAATGCGATGGAAGCGATGCCGAGCGGCGGCCAACTGGTCGCTCGCACTCGCACAACTCGCAAAGGAGTCGCTCTGGATCTGATCGACACGGGTTGCGGAATGGCAGCTTCAGCCTTGATTAATATGTTTCAGGAATTTTACACCTCCAAAGATGGAGGCACTGGACTTGGGCTGCCTACCGCAAAAAAAATCATCGAAGCCCACGATGCGAGAATTAATGTGCAATCAGAAGTTGATCAGGGCACGCAGTTCACCATCGAATTCCCAACATTCAAAACCATTGGTTGAACCAAACCACAAACATCTTTTCTCAGACAACTAGTTTCCTCCACCCTCTCCTGTTCAAAAATTTTTCAATGAAGTTAATTCGCAATCTCACGGAATTCCCTGGATCGCTTCGCGGCGGTGCGTTGACCATCGGAAATTTTGATGGCGTCCATCGTGGGCACCAAGTGATCATTGACCAATTAAAGCAGTTTGCCTCACGCGACGGATCAGCTGCGATCGTTTTCACGTTCGACCCGCACCCGGTTCGAATTCTCCGGCCCGACCAAACACCACCGCCGTTGACCTGGACCAACCGAAAAGCAGACCTCCTGGCCGATCTAGGTGTTGATGCAGTCATCGCCTACCCCACCAATCGTGCACTTTTGGAATTAAGCTATCGTGATTTTTTTAAACAGATTGTTGTAGAAAAACTGGCAGCCAAGGCCATGGTTGAAGGGCCAAATTTTTACTTCGGTCGGGGACGCGAGGGAACCGTCGATCGACTCAGTGAATTATGCCGCGAGTCGTCAGTCAAACTCCAAATTGTAGAACCCAAACTTGAGAGTTCCGAATCGTTCATCTCGAGTAGTCGAATCCGTGAGCTGATTCGTCTTGGAGATGTAGACCAAGCGAGACAGTTACTAACCTGTCCTTATCGAATTCGCGGCATGGTGACCCATGGAGCAGCTCGAGGTACTAAAATTGGATTTCCAACAGCCAACCTCGATGCAATCGACACGCTGATTCCCGCGAAAGGCGTTTACGCGGGCAGAACCTATGTCGACGGAAGATCCCATTGGTCTGCAATTCACATTGGCCCCAACCCGACCTTCGGCGAACACATACCTAAAGTCGAATCGCATCTACTGAATTTCGAAGGTTCCATTTATGGGGAGGCGATCGAGGTTGATTTTATTAGTCGCCTACGGGATATTCGGCAATTCGAAACCCCGCGACAACTCACCGACCAATTAGACTTAGACGTGCAATCCACGCGAGCGATCGCAAGACAATATTCCGATCTTTAATTTGACCGGCACACCCGACTTCCAACTCAAGTCGATCTACCGCGTTAAAAATTCACTGAAAGCAAACGAAAATGAATGTCGACTGGCCCCGATTCCGTGAAGTTATTAACGCGGCAAACAACATTGTATTGACCAGCCACATTCGTCCTGACTGCGATGCACTCGGAAGTTGTCTTGGCATGGCAGGAATCCTCGAGGCTTTGGGGAAACAGGTTCGTATCGTTTGCGGCCAACCAGTACCTGAAAATTTAAAATTCATTGATCCCGAAAATCGAATTCTCTGCATTGACGAGGACATCGAGGCGAAAGATTTTGAAGATGCAGATCTTCATATCATTCTTGATACGAGTGCCTGGATTCAACTTGGCCCGATGGCTGATGTCATCAGGAATTCGACCTACAAAAAGATCATCTTCGACCACCACGTCGGGGAAGACAACATTGACGCTGAACTATTTAAAAACACAACAGCTGAGGCCGTAGGCCGTATGTGCGTGGACGCAGCCGAATGCCTAGGCGTCCAGTTAACTCCCGCAATTTCAATTCCACTTTTCGCCGCCATTGCCACCGACACCGGCTGGTTTCGTTTCAATTCAGTCAAAGAAATCACTTACGAAACTGCTGCAAAACTACTCGCCGGCGGAGCAATCCCTGCCGACATCTACCGAGATCTCTATGAAAGAGAAACAGCGGGCAGGGTTCGCCTGCGAGGAACTGTGCTCGCAAGAATTCAAACCGAGTTAGATGGCAAACTGGCCCACACTTTTCTCCTTCCAGACGATTATGACAAAACTGGAGCTCAGCCAACGGACACCGAAGATTTAATCAATCTCGCCCTTGAAATTGATGGAACAGTGTTCGCAGTCATCATCGTGGGACAAGAATCGGGTGGCTATAAAATGAGTTTCCGAAGCCGTTGTGAGACAGCCGCGAATGTTGTCGCCAAAGAGTTTGGGGGAGGCGGACACAAGGCCGCTGCAGGTGCATTCATCGACAGCAACGATTTCGAAAAAGTGCAATCGCAGGTTTTGGATCACGTCCGTTCAGTGTTAAAGGCTGAATTTAGCCCCAATATTGCCTGATTATCCGGCGACATCCCTGCTTTGAGTCTACAGTTTAAAGGTAATTGAGAAAATTGTTTTTTCACTAAACCTTTCCGCTCTACGACGCACTCATAAATAATAATCCAGCGATCCCTCTTATCAGGCGTTGTCAATTGAGTGCAGACCCAAGCATTCGGCTTTGGAAATCCGCCCGCGATGGTGATCGTGAATCTCTGGAGTTACTGTTGCGCCAACATCAAGATCAAGTCTTTCGTTTTTGCCGGGCACGGTTGCCTAGTGATAACCGCGCTGTCGATGCAACTCAGGAAACAGCAATGAGAATGATTAATCACCTTGCCAATTTTCGAGGCAGTGGGAAATTCTCAACCTGGCTTCTCGGAATTGCCAATAATGTCTGCCGTGAATTTCAACGACAGGATTATAAATGGAAACAATCTGCGGAAGACGCTGTGGATCGGCTTGCTGCTACCGAGTCGGCCTACTCAACCGACCCGTCAATAGCTTTTGAAACAGAAAATCTTCATCACCTAATCGAATCGCTTCCCGACCGACAACGAACTGCAATTATTCTCCGATACTTTGAATCCTTGCCCCTGAAAGACGTTGCCCAGATCATGGAGATTTCAGTAGGCACCGTAAAAGCAACCTTGAGTCAGGCAACAAAAAAGCTAAAACAAAAATTTCCTGAAGGAGATTTTCGCGAATGAAACCGACCCCCAGCGAAATTGAAAAACTCCGGGAACGTTATTTACAAAACAAGTATCCAGGAGATCTCTCGGAAATTTTGAGGCCTAGAGATAACGTTGCGCCTCCAGGGCAAATCCAACCCATTCACGAAGACATCTCCAGAACTCCTTCTCTGATTCGCTGGAGTCTCGCAGCTACTCTCTTATTAGGTTTGACGTTCGGCCTGGTCTGGAAACTCGCTCCGATAAAACCAGTTGCCCCTCAAGCGACTTCTCTCTCAAAAAAACCTAACTCAAAGTTGCAAACGCCGCAGCGTTCTTCATTGTGGCTAAGTGGTTACACAACAAGAATCTTTCAAAAAGATAACGCTGTAAAAAATGCGTTTTTAAAATCCACGTCCACTGTTCAAACACAAATTCGCCTGACGAACTCCTCACGGTTACCTTCAGGGATAGGCAGTCGTCAACTCGCGAAAAACTCAGACCCAACTCGCCCTCCACCAAGCTTTTGGAAAACGACCGCTCGACAGGGTTCCGTTTTCAATTCATCGCCTAAGAAAAAAAGCAACGGCGCAAAGAATAACACACGACCTAAACGTTCAATTTTTGTTCCTCAGCGGTATAAGCTGAACCCCACTCATTCGCCCAGGAGATCCTAAATGCGCATTAACAACCCTATTCTCACCATCCTGACTTGCCTCACGTTGTGTGCGATGCTGATCCTTACCAATCAACTTTGGGAAACGCAAGTCGCTACTGCCGACGGAATCTCTCCAACGTCTCTTCAGGAAGGTAGATTTAACCCAATTCAGGAAGAGGAAGAGGAAACTGAAGAAGGAGAATACGAAGAGGAAGAAGGGGAATACACTGAAGATGAGCATGACGAAGGCGAATACGATGAAGAAGAACACTTTGACGATCGTGAGAACGAGCATCGTGAAATCGAGGCAACGCTTGGAAGACTTGAGGTCATTCGGCAATTGGCTGAAATCGCGGAAAACGATACTGCCACCGCTGCCTATGCATTGATGCAGATGGAAGAAGTATTCGAAGAAGAAGACCAAGCAATCCAGGTTTTAAATCAATTGCTAAGCACCAATCCGGCAAAACCAATCAAGAACTTAATTAGAATGAAGCTTGTTGAGGTACACCTCTGGTCGGATCAAACGGAAGAAGCTACCGAAGTTTTAATTGAACTAATTAAAGACTAATTAAAGACGCACTTGGCAGGATATGAAAACAGCTCAAACACAGCAAACAAGTTCACGTGGATGGCAATTCTCTTTCCAGAGCATTCTATTTACCAGCATCTTGTTTGCTTGGTTGTTGTTTACCGGGATCAATCGAGCTTCTGCGCAATCCACGAAAGATTCTGGACTTGATTTAATTAAAACGGAGTGCCTCGATTGTCATTCCGGCTCGGAATCTGAAGGGGAATTAGATTTAGCCTCGGTGCTTAACCACCGCCCGCTAGTCGAAAATCTAACGGTTTGGAGAAACATCGCGCAACGAATCCAACTTGGCGACATGCCACCACCGGACGAAGCAACGTTAGCGACGACCGAAAAACAACAATTTGCAAACTGGTTTCAAACGTCAATTGAGCAATTCGATTACAGTTCAGTCAGTCAACCTGGCTATACGCCACCTCGCCGACTGACCCACTCTGAATACCGTCACACCATTCGCGACTTAATTGGCGTCGATCTCGCAGACACGACGAAGTTCCCCCAAGATTTGAGCGGGAGTAGCGGTTTTAAGAACAGCGCTAACACGCTGTTTTTACAGGGTACTCTTTTCGAAAAGTATTCCCAGTCGGCAGAGTCAATTATGGCGGCGGTGTTTGCAGAGGATGCCTCACCGCTAATGGAGCTCGCAAAGTCCAAAATCCTTGCGCCAGGTAAGACGCACGAAAATATGGAGGATCAAGGGAGAGCCATTCTCCAGGCTTTCTGTAGACGTGCGTTTCGGCGGCCAGCAACGACCACCGAAATTAAAGGACTTCAAAAACTTTTTCTGAATGAATTCTCCAATTCTCAACAATTCGAAACGGCGATTCAAAAGACGCTGACGGCTGTTCTCGTGATGCCTCAGTTTTTATTAAAAATTGAATCGGCCACGAAAGGCTCGAATCCGGAACTGATCAACGACTTTGACCTAGCATCACGACTGTCTTACTTTCTTTGGGCCAGCATGCCTGATGAAGAACTATTGCAACTTGCTGAGCAAGGCAGACTCTCAAAGCCTGAAGTTTTGCAATCGCAAATTGATCGCATGCTAAAAAATCGAAGATCGAAAACACTTGGTTACGTCTTTGGTGGACAGTGGCTGGGATTTGAGGACGTTGGGATTCGGCGTCGCCAGGATCCGATTGACAATCCCTGGTGCACCGAGTCGCTGATGACGGCAATGCGAGCTGAATCGGCACTCTTCCTGCACTCCCTCATTCGTAATGACCGCCCTCTCGCGGAGCTAATCAACGCCCGCTACACGTTCTTAAACGAGGAACTCGCGAAACATTATCGAATTCGCGGGATCTCTGGCGAAGCCATGAGAAAGGTCAACCTGAAGACTCAATTGCGCGGCGGAATTTTGACCCACGCCAGCGTTTTGTCCATCACTGCATTTCCAGACCGCACCAGCCCGGTTGTCCGCGGGCACTGGGTGCTCGATACAATTCTGGGAACCCCTCCTCCCGAACCTCCTCCGAATGTAAGCGAAATTTTGGAACAGGTCCTCGAGCGTGATGACCTATCATTCCGAGAGAAAGTTCAACAGCATAGCAGTAACGCAAATTGCAAGTCTTGCCATCAGGAAATGGATCCCATTGGATTTAGCTTAGAAAATTATGACAATTTTGGCAGGTACCGGTCTCGTCAGTTTGGGAAAAAAATTGACGCGCGTGGCCGATTACCAGATGGCACTCAATTCGAAGGCTCGGAACAATTAAAAAATGTGCTTGTCTCCCAACGATTGCCAAACCTTACTCGTCAGGTCACGGAAAAGATGCTGACCTATGCTCTTGGGCGACAATTGGAATACTTCGATGAACAGGCCATTCGAACAATCGTAATGAAGACAACCGAAAATGATTATCGGTTTCAGACATTAATTAAAAGTGTCATCAACAGTCAACCTTTCCTTTACCGACAACTACCGGAAGCAGCATCCGATGAATAGTAGACCCCGCCGCATCTCCCGTCGTACCGTCCTGCGTGGTACTGGTGCAGCAATCGCGCTGCCGTTATTGGATATCATGGGAGCACCCGTTTCGGCGAAAACAGGCAACCCACAGCCTGAAACAACGAAAAACAACAATCGCATCGCCTACCTCTATTTCCCCAATGGAGTTGCTAAAGGGTCATGGGAACCTGAAAAAATTGCAGAAGACGGATCGATTAAAAAGCTGAACCGCTGGATGCAGCCTTTAGAAAAAGTCAAAGAACATCTGATCGTCACCTCAAATCTTTGGACACCACGCGGCAATGGGCACGGTGCGGGCACGGCGACTTGGCTTACCGACGGGGGATATGATGGTAGAAAAATTGAAGTCAATGGGATGTCCGTTGATCAAATCGTTGCCAATAAAGTTGGAGACCAGACTTTGTTACCTTCGCTTGAATTATCAATCAAAGGCGAAGGCTACTTCACCGGCAATCTTCCCCGCAATTCAATTTCATGGCTAAACAGAAAAACACCTCTTTCCCGAGAGACGGAACCGAGATCCGTTTTTGATCGCATGTTTCGAACCAGTGATGGGATTGGGATTGATCAGAGCGTCGTCGACATGGTGATCGAAAATGCAAGATCGCTCCAGCGTTCTGGCAGTCGGGCCGATCGGCGGAAAATTGATGAATACCTACAATCCATCCGGAGCATTGAAAAGCGACTAGCCTTTGCAGATGAACGCGTCAATCAAGCACTTCATCGTGGTGAGTTAACCGACACCTTAACGCGACCGGAACCCGGAATCCCAACCAACCATTTTGAATATGTCCGCCTGATGATCGACATGATGGTACTCGCGTTTTGGGCCGACGCGACGCGTGTCTGCACATTCATGATGGATCATGGCCAGAGCAATCGTTATTTCGATTTTATTCCAGAATGCAAAGGCACCTGGCATGCACTCTCTCATTATCGAGACATTTCAGGTCGCACCGAAGACGATGACGGGAAAATATCATGGGATACAATGGAATCGAAACGGAACATGTACAATCGAGTCACCCGGTGGCATCACGAACAATTCGCCTACCTCGTCAATCGGCTTGATAACCTCCGCGAACCCACCGGAGAGACGCTACTTCAAAACACTACGCTATGCTACGGATCAAGCTTATCCGATGGCCATGCGCACGGGGAACGTGACCTGCCCTTGATCATTGCAGGAGGTGGCGGTGGCGCATTCAAAGGTGGCCAGCACTTAAAATGTCAACGTCCCACATCGATGTCTAAACTTCACCTAACGCTAATGGAAACCATGGGGGTTAAGTTAAGCGAATTTGGCGGGGGAACAATCGCCATTGAAAATCGGCTAGATCGCGGCCCCTGACAAGTGGAAGGGTACGCTTAGATAATAAGACCCGACTACGCAATAAAAAACGTTGTCGCCTCGACAACAATCACGGTTCATCTGATACACTGAACGTTTCGTCGCCACTCCGATCAGAATTATAAATGAACCACGCGATCCGCTGCACCGATTTAGTTAAGACTTACCCCGGGAAACCTCCTGTTGAGGCGGTTCGCGGAATTAACTTTTCAGTAGAAGTGGGAGAATGCTATGGCGTTCTCGGCCCTAATGGTGCCGGCAAAACGACGACGATTGAAATCCTCGAAGGATTACTTGCTGCGACTTCAGGAACAGCTGAAGTCCTTTCGATGAATTGGAAAAACAACGCGACTGCAATCCGCGAGCGGATTGGTGTTTCTCTGCAGGAAACCCAACTTAGTGAGCGTCAGAGTGTTGGTGAAACACTTTCCCTCTTTCGTAGTTTTTATAATTCCGGCATCTCACCTGACGAGGCTCTCGCAAGAGTTTCTCTTCAAGAAAAAGAAGGCGCTTGGATTGAAACACTTTCGGGCGGACAGAAACAGCGTCTTGCCGTTGCCACCGCCCTCGTAGGTGACCCGGAACTGATTTTCCTCGATGAACCAACCACGGGGTTGGACCCTTCAAGCAGAAGGGAACTCTGGGAGATCATTGAGAATTTCAAAGCGAATGGGAAAACAGTTTTAATCACAACTCATTACATGGAAGAAGCCGAACGATTGTGTGATCGAGTTGCAATTTTCGATGCTGGAAAAATCATCGCGGAGGGCACTCCTAAAGAGTTGATTCGTTCTATCGGTGCCGAACACGTGATCGAATTTTCAATCGAACAAAAGCATTTGACGCTCGACCTCTCATTACTCCAATCATTGCCGACAGTAGAACGAGTGGACCACGACCAGGCAAATTATCACATTACGGTATCCGAACCTCACATTGTCCTACCTGCTCTGATCAACTGCCTCGCAAAGCAACAAATCACACTCGCCAGCTTATCGACCCGGCACGCGAGCCTCGAAGATGTTTTCGTAAATCTGACCGGACGACATCTTATTCAACGCGACGATTGAGAACCAAAATGGAATAACGTTAGAAATTCCCGTTTAGCAAACTCCAAGTTGGTGAATTGTCAGCTTTGAAAAATCTAAAAAGCACCTTTTACATATCGACTGATAACAGCAAATGAAGTTCTCTCATCCAATCCTTGCAATTACTACCGCCCGGTTACGCGAGTTTGTGCGTCGACCCGAAGCGGTGTTTTGGGTTTATTTTTTCCCAGTCCTCATGGTCGTCGTCCTCGGCGTTGCTTTTCGAAATAAGCCAGTTGAAGTCTTTCAAGTTGACATTGTCGCTGGACCAAAATCAGAATTGATATTTGAGTATCTTGAGAGTGATGAACAACTGCAACCTACTATCGTCTCGCGAGAGGAAGCACTGGATCGCCTGCGATTGAGCAAAACAACACTGATGATCACGGCGATTGACGGGCAAGTTGACAACATCGAATATCAATATGACCCTGTTCGACCGGGGAGCGTGGCCTCCCGGAACATTGTGGATCGGAAACTGCAAACCGAGAATGGGCGGGAAGACGTAATTGAATCAAACGACGTTACGTTCAGTGAACCCGGAAATAGCTACGTCGATTTCCTCGTACCCGGGTTGCTGGCAATGGGATTGATGGGCGGGGGGCTTTGGGGAGTCGGTTATGCAATTGTCGATATGCGGATTCGCAAACTCCTCAAACGATTGATGGCGACCCCCATGCGAAGAACCCATTTCCTAATTGCCATGATGACAAGTCGTTTGGTGTTCATGATCCCTCAGATCATCCTCTTAATCGTTTTCTCGTACTTCTTATTCGGTGTCGAAGTTCATGGGAACTGGTTTTCCATTTTACTAATCATCATTCTGGGTGCCATCGAGTTTGCGGCAATTGGATTACTGGTGGCCTCCCGCGCCAACACGATGGAGACAGCATCAGGCCTCATGAATCTTGTCATGCTACCGATGTGGACACTCAGTGGGATCTTCTTTTCTTACGAGCGTTTCCCTGAAATTGTGCAACCGGCTATCAAATTGCTTCCGCTGACGCCGGTGATCGATGCCCTGCGAGCCCTCATGATGGATGGCAAGCCAATTAGCTCACTCACTGCGGAAATAGCTGTAATCGGGATGTGGAGTATCATCCCGTTTGTGATTGCACTGGCTATCTTTCGATGGAATGACTAACTCCATAATGCTGAACTAGCGAGTTAAATCTTGACCTGCGCCGGTGTTTCTTCCGGGTTCCGCAAGGCAAGGGACCGGCGCTGGAATGAACCATCAGCAATACTCCAAACCATTGCCCAGTGAGTTCCCAAACCGGCTAGGACGAACAAATGGAACGTTTCATGGGAGCCCCAGATACCTGGCATTGGTTGCGGCCAATCAAACGTATTCATTAGTGCTCCAACCGTGTAACAAACGCCTCCAATCACCACTGGCCCGACACCGCGCCAACGATAATCTTTCCATAATAAAAAAGCAGAAAGCGCGCCAATCCAGCCCATCAGTAAAAAAATTCCGTCTCCGACATATCCCGGGATGCTTTGAAAAAACAGACACCTCAGTGCAGCGCCGACGACTGAAATTGTCCACAACAAACTGATGATTCCCCACCGTTTCCACCCGGTAAACAAAATTCCATGCAAAACAGTAAAGGTACTGGCAATCAGGACAAAAATTGCGGCGATATCTAATCGAAGCATTAAGTCTCTGGCAGGCGTCCCGACAGCCATCATGTGAAAGATCGAACTGATCGTAAGCAGCAACACGCAGGCAAAAGCGAACTGCAGTGTAAACAAGAACGTTGACCACGACCGTCGCGCACTCATGACCATCGGAACCGAGAGAAATAAAACAACGACGAGACCAACGAGATGAGTCAAACTACTCATCGGATCAGAACCTTGGATGTAAAACGCTTCCATGATTTCGAATGACTTGGGGGCCTCAGAACGCGGGGATTTACACAATATGCCGCCGTGACAACATTCTAACAGGATCGCTAAAATTTTCGCCTACGAGAATCTCTCGCAAAAAGAGTTTTTCAGAAATTGCCATCACTCCATCTCGGCGGAC
>Ga0214477_100230_pt1 | contig 39228 bp, 27 predicted proteins | sample M1_20Mar14CPVII9_FD_165058 | JGI IMG/M metagenome (GOLD analysis project Ga0214477, IMG submission 165058) | Marine eukaryotic communities from Monterey Bay, California, United States - M1_20Mar14CPVII9sort6BwellC16 | ecosystem: Environmental > Aquatic > Marine > Unclassified | place: USA... | reverse complement strand
GGAATGATGGGGGGTATGGACCAGCCAAGTTGGATTCGGCCTCTCCCTCTCCGTTGACGGCCTCTCCGGTTGGCGGACCAGTAGGAGAAGAGAAGCTAGGAACAGAGTTTCCTTCGGGATTGTTGACAGTATCTCCCTGATCATAAGATCCTCCAGTTTGATACTCGGGAGGAGGCATGGGATATGATGGATAGCTCCTTTTATCATCTGTAGTTGCCGCGACACTCGCTGTAGTTGCGACACTAGTTGTTGTAGCAGCTCCGGCGGTATTACTACTACTGCTGTATCCACTCGTTGGTCCAGCACTGCTCATGGCACTTACGGCTCCAGCGGCACCTCCACCAGTGGCACTGCTGCCATAACTACTACTCCTTCCTCCGCCACCGTACGAAAGCTGTCCAGCACCTCCAGCACCCCATCTTGGCTAAAATAATACAAAAATAAACGCAATAGGGTATAAGTATACAAATCTTGAGAGATCTAGAAAAGGCACAATCTACTCATTAATAAATAACAAAAAAAAATAAACTTACCAATTGATCCCATCCAGGACCGGAATGATATCCACCTTGGGCACTATTTCCACCACTACCAGAACCACCAGTAGGAAAACTTGGAGGATACGGACCTGATAGGCCATCAGCAGCACCACCATGTTGTGGGGGCATGCCCGAGGGAATATTAGGCCGTCCTCCTTGAGCACCGCCATACCCTTGGTTATAACTACCACGATTATTGTAACCAGGTCCTCGGTGTTGAGGAGGTCCACCATATCGATTGCCACCATACTGAGAAGGGCCGCCTCCCTGATGTCCTCCATAACTACCACGATTATTGTAGCTACTAGGTCCTTGGTTGTTGTAACCTCCCTGTCCTTGATTGTATCCCTGAGGGCCTTGATTGTAACCACCTTGATTTTGAGCACCATATCCGCCCATATTGCCTTGAGGAGCACCATAACTATTGCGGTTATTTCCATAACCTTGAGGATTTTGATTGCCATATCCTCCAGTGAATCCTAGTGCGTCGGCTATAAATATTGTATGATAAATAAAAACATATGAAATAATATGAATTAGATATTGTTGAAATAACAATGAAACCAACTATAAATAAATACACAAACATAAACAACAAATTGCAATAAACATAAAGGGCTTACCTGATTGCGGAGCACCTCCTCCATACTTATTACCACCATAACGATTCTGTGATGGTTGTCCACCACCACCCTGCTGTAAACCAAAGTTACCAAACGCTGAACTTAATCCAGAAAGATCCTGATTATTATTCGGACCACCACCACCACGCTGATGGTTGGGCTGATGTTGTTGTTGACGATTATCATTCGTTAATGCATCAACATCAAAACCACCAAAGTTCCATAATCCACCAAGTGAATCACCCCCCTGAGTAGCACCGGAGGTATTGGCAGTTGTCGATGATGAAGAATTCATATTCTTCGAGGGTGTGCCAGCGTTGGAATGGGGTGCTGATCCAGGTGTGGACACGCCACTGTTAACACCATTATTATATTCACCAGTGATTGGTGAATTCTTGGCTTGATCTTGTGGTTGGGGTGCACCTGCGTATGATTGACTTGAGGTAATACCCCATAGTACAGCCGAGGGTGATAATAGTTCATTACCACCATTGGATGCCGTGGCGTTGGGGTTGAATGACATGGCTGATGCTGATAGTGGGGCTGCTGTTTCTTTGTTGGCGTTTGCAACATGTGGTGATGATGATGTTGGGTCTGTGATGACGCTGCCGTCTGTTGGTGTAGACGCCATGTTTATTGATTTTTATTTTATGTATGGACGGCTGGTCTGTTATTTTATATATTGATGACGAAGGTCGGTGTATAGATATTTGTTGCTATAAGATATAGTTGGATATATCGCCACCTCACTTATAATTCTTGAGGATATCTTGTGGGTATCTTCTTAGTGTCTCTATGCGATGGGCTGATAGAGTTCAGTTGTTAATATTATTATGAAAAGATATGAAGAGGGTATTGATGCCTCTACAAATGGCTGGTGACCATTATACTTTTTATTAATTGATTGAAGATGAGATCTTGTGGTGATTATGTTGGCGAAGATATTCTGGATGATTTTATTTGCAATTCGTATGGTTAGAGGAATTATTCAGTGTTGTATCGCGCAATGACAGTAAGGTGGTATAATTGCTACGCGTTGAGGTTTCGACTTTAGTAAGAGATGCCTACCATATGCTTGCTAGCCATTCATTTCTTCTTCATGTGCTCTAACTTTTGTTGGCTTGTTGTGCTCATCAAGCAAGGGAAATTTCTGAAGATACTAAACTTGGCGACTAACGACTGCAATTTAGTCAGCTGAATATTCCACCTGTAATAAATATGAAGGATCGCCAGTTGAAGTTTACATCTTGTAGTATGTCGCATCCAAATTTCTACATAAAATTTCTACGTAGGAATTCAAATAATGAGACCTCAGAAATAAATGTATAGGGAACAACTGTCGTACTGGTTTCTTTGCTGTTCAGCGGTATTCTAATGTGACATCAGTATCGCTAAACGTTTTTTTATCGGTAGCAATAGATATATATGCTTCAGTCATTACTGAGTATCACCCGATCATAGGTAATCTCCTTTTGATATATACATTCGGTATGATATCCTCCATAGCTACAAGTTTTCTTCTCATTATCTCGCTGGCAACGTCATATGCATTTGCAGCATCGTAAGTTTTTGTTTAATTTAAAACTGCATTGCAATTGCATAGGATACGATCGATATAATTTTGGTACGTACTTACACATACCCATCATCTATACTGAAATAATCATAATATATAGTTCTAGTCAACCGACAAAGTTGCAACTGAAGTACTTTGATATTAAAGGGGCTGCTGAAACCGTAAGTTATTTGCTTTATAGTATGATCGAATCTATTATGTAAACACATACATCTCATGTTTATTTAGTGTCGAGTTTTGCTAGCATTTGGTGAAGAAGAGTATGATGATAATCGTTATCAAATTGATCCTGCAACATTCAAATCAGAAGAGTTCCTCAAAGCTAAAGAAAGTGGAGATTTAAAGATGAATCTTAACAGAGCTCCTGTACTTATTACCTCCGATGGCAAAACAATTGGTCAATCTAAAGCTATTGAGAGATTCCTTGCAAAACGTTTTGGATTGATGGGCGATACTGCAGAAGATGAAGCCGTTATAGATTGTATAGCCGAGCATGTTCGTGATGTAAAAGATGGAGCTAGATTCAAAGGATTTTCCAAATTTACAAAGGGTAAGACAGATGAAGAGAAAGAAAGAGATAGGAAAGAGTGGTTTGATGTTGATATGCCTAGTATGTTGGAAAAACTAGAAGATGCAATCTCTGAAACAAGTAGTAGTACGGGGTATTCATTTGGCAGCAAACCAAGCTATTCGGATGTCGTAATTTGGTCATTATTACGTGATTGCTTTGCAATGGACTTGGAGGATACAAGAAAGGCTTCTGAGAAATTCACATCGTTAAATGCTATATGTGATCAGGTTGCAAACAATCCTGGAGTGGCTAAGTGGTTAAAAGAACGTCCGGAATCGATGTTTTAGAATTGCATGTGTATAGGGTGGAGCACATTGCCAACAGTGGTAGTGAGAATTAAAATAGTGACGAAACTACTTTCCATATTATATAAGCGAGGTTTGTTAAGCATCATTTATCTTTCTCCCAGACCAACCGTCCATATTAACTATGGCTCATCAAGCACTTCGTAAAAACAAATGAATCAAAGCACTCCTGATTTCTTGATAGTTACTAGTGCTCCTGGTCTTCCTTCATTTGTACCAACAGCTTCAATCTCATCTACAAACTCAAAGTCATCTAAAACCATTCCAAACACCACATTCTTATTATCTAACCATGATGTTTTGACAGTATTGATGAAGAATTGTGAATTGTTTGTGTTTGGACCTTTATTTGCACTTGATAAGAGATAGACTTTGTTGTGTAATACCTCGAATGATTCATCATCAAAGTAGCCACCATATATACTCTCTCCTCCGACACCATTGTTTTTAGTTATATCTCCTCCTTGTAACCCAAAGTTTGGGACTGTAGGTACCAATAGGCAAGAACAGAATGTATTGAGATGTCGAATATATATGGTAACTCATATTCAAATAATCAATATCCACAAATTGAACTCACTAATACGATGAAATGTTGACCCTTCATAACATAATGGTTTACCACTTATCTTTCCATTACCTTTATCGCATGCACAGAGGGAACGAAAGTTTTCAACAGCCTTCGGTACAGTGTTACCAAATAAACCAAATGTTATTCTTCCTTTTGATGTACCTTCTTCTTCATCATCTATCACTATTGATTGGTCAGTTTTTGCACAGTATATTTTGTGTAGTTAGAGAGAGTTAGAGAGACATAAAGTATACCTAGGTGCTGTGAATAACACTCATATAAGATATATGGCACTTACCAACATCAAGATAAACCTTATTTGTCACTTCGGGAAGTTTACTAATGTATTTGCAATTAAAAATGTATTTGCAGTTAAAAATTAGAAGATAAGTAATATAAACACAACAACTTTAAACAATAACTTACGAGAGTGGTGCTAACTTGGGTTTCTTTGCCTTTTCTCTTGGTACATTATCATCTAAAACACTAGCAGCCGATACCGGATATATAACTAGTGTTATCCCTACTATTATTATGAGGATATTCATCGTAATCATACAGCGGCGCTTAGTATCAAAGAAAGTAGATGCACCGACAACAAAGAAAATTATGAGAAGAAATTATAATGTTTGACAACAACTCTCTAGAGAGCCATCAACAATGTCCTTAAGAAGAAGACGATTATGATATACTAAGATAGCTACTATCTGCTAATATTTATATGTACAGTTGTTAGATGATACTTTATTCTTTTTCAATTTGTGCGTTCTGTGACGGATATTTATTTTCTCTTTTTTTAACTATGGTAGTTGAGTAACTTGCATTTAGTGCTATAAACTATTCATTCATGAAATACATCTGCAATATCTCTTGCTAAAGAGGATTTCTTCACCATTACTTTCATCTCGAAGCATACAATCTACTCCGTGTTCGATCCACAAAACTTCCCAAACCCGATCTCCTTTTTGTGTCACGCGGACTCGATCCCCTACCTCAACTGGCTTCTTTCCAGTGTCTGTGCAAGCCCATCTTTGTACCATTTTACAAGAGCTAGATCCTCATCACTTACTTCCAATGGGTTGAACACCATAACTTTACATGCACCCTCGGCCTCCTTGAGTAAAGCTACGCCATCCTTAAATGAAGTAAATGTCCTTTCATTGATAGATTGAATCATCATACCAACTTTTAATTCGGAATCCTCAAATAGACTCCCGGCATCAATGGATGTGACTCTGAGACTGGCGCCCTCTTCAGCCTTTTTGATGTCAAGTCCTAACTTGGCATCCTTGCTTGATTTGAAAACTGTGATATGCAATGTAGATTGCTCAATGATATTCTTTGCACGGTCACGCTTGTCCTTCTTACGGATACTATGTCCGAACAGATCAGTCAAGCCATTCATCAATACACCACCACCGGCAGATGGATCATGAAACTTTGATAAGAGGATGTTACGCTCCGTCTCCAACAAGTTCTTGGATACAGCAGATGCGGCCATGAGAGTGTAATGAGCATTCATAGCAAGCCAGAGGAAGTGATGCGCTGCCATTAGGATGTTACCCATCACCTTCTCTTCCAAGATAGCATCTTCACTTCCAATGGCTTCATCAATTGTTGCATATGAAGTTTTCACTGTCCCAGTGAGACTGCAGCGGAAGTAGTTGGACAATGCACATTTCCACATACTTGGTGCATGTATGTCCAAATTAACATCAGGTGCTATGGACCCTTGCCAGCATGGTGGACGATGTACATCAATCTTTCTAACCTTTCCATCACCCTTATCCATTGTCAGCATAGTATCACCAAATGTAAACTCCCACTCAACCGTCCATGGATGATCTGTACCTCTGTAGAGATCAATGATGAATTCAATCATAGAGATGCCACCAAGTACTTTTAATGCTTCTTCATTTGTATCCATGTACAGCCAACCACCATGTTCCACAATATATTCAATGAATAAGATGATAACGGTTACGGCTTGCCATCGTGCATCGTCATCAAACAGTGTGCCGTCGTAGATTGATTTCTTCTTCTCCAACTTTGCACATTCTCTTGAGATGGGATGATTAGAACCAAATGCATCTCCCCATGATCTACCATCAACCTGGTGACCAAAGTTGTGTAATACATTATCACTATTCTTTTGATGTAGTATACAACCCATCAAGATGAAAGTTAGACCGAGTTCTGGGAATGGAAGATCAGGACTCCAACTCGAACATGATATAGGTTGCACCTCGCCACTACGAATTGATTCTTGTTCCTTGGGTGGTAAACTACGAATATATGCACTCTTTTCACGTTGTACAGTACGACCCCCGTGCAATACTGCTCCAATATTACCGTCAAGATGTTCGTGAGGATGTTGACGTAGATTAGGATTGATGATACCTTTCTTCTCAGCCTCGTCAGTTGCCGCCGTTTCCATATCACTAATATCAGTACGCTGTGCTGCTCCACAAACACGTGCGGCACCCCCAAAAATTGATTCCTCGGCAGTATATATCATCGAATGCCGTTGTAGCTGTGCATTAAATGAACCCTCCTTCCATTCCAGTCCAGCAGCATCTCTTATTGTCATGTCTTGTAGATCTTCCGGTTTAATACTGCACATTAAATCATTTCTAACATTGAGACGTTCTCGCTGTAGCCTTGCATTCTCTAATGATAAACTATCATGATCCATGAGACCCAACAATACAAATGAACCTTCCTCCTCCTTCTTTTCATACAGTTTGTTCTTTTGTGCAGCAGTAATTGTAATTGATCCAAACTTATCATTTTCGGGGTCAACAAAGTCTGTACCTGGTTTTGCTTTCAAATATACTTGACCACTACCCCGTGTACGATGAACCACGGGAGACAATCCACTGACACCCCCGTCGTTCGTTGGTAATTGTGCACCCCCATCATTCGATAAAGTTACCAAATCTTTTCTACATAATTCTTTATATTTATCAAATGCAGTTTGTTGGTGTTTATTTCGTGCGGATGTGAAAAAACACATATGAGTTCGTACTTGTGGCACACATATACGTTTGATATATGCCAGAAGTGATTCATTTTCATGGCGTGTAAAGTGTTGTTGATTTGTTGAGTCATGTTTAACAGAAGATGTTGTTGTGGATTGTTGAGGAGGTTGCTGGGGATTAGAAATACTACCATTATTAGTAGTATTACCCCGCCGTTGTCTAGATGATGAATTGTGTTCATTGGTATTATTATTACTAGAATTACTCTCTTCTCTTTTTCTTTTATCCCTCTGCCTCTGGCTACGACGAGGTGATTTGTTGTTGATGTTGTTATTCATGATTGGATGGAGATGGAACGATGGCTCATAACCTATTGGATTGATCGCCTTGGATGAATATTTTTATTTGTTAATAACAATCGATTACTAATTGTTAATTAGTAGTGGGATGAGTAAAGGATAGTATGATATAGTGGTGCACTTGCTTTGCTTCATGGCGCAGATCTTTGTAAAAAACGACTGAAAGCGAAGGTAGGCTCTTAGTATCTTTAACTACTACCTAAGAACTCCACCCCAAGTGTGCTGATAAACGGGCTGATAAAGTATACCTAAGAGGAGTTGAGTTATTGAATTGGCTAGTGGATTAATAGGGAGGATATTCTCTGGTAATATACCATTAGAACTGCTGTTCTAACACTCTTTGTAGTATCATTTAGTTTGGTTGATTGGCATTCATATATTAAAGTAGTCGATACCCACAACATAAAAAAAAATCACAACAACATAAGCCCCCCAAAAACACATACTCTATCATAAGAATATTATATTAGTACCTACCTATAATGTCCTACTCCCAATTGCAACAACAAAAGAAGGGAGGGAATGAACCATGGCGTAACAAGGAGCGACACTATTGTGCAGTTTGCAATGCATGGATGGGAAGTGATCGGCAGAGTATCATGTTACATGAGAATGGGAAGAAGCATAAAGAAAATGTTGAGAAAGATTTAGTGAATCGTCGTGATGAAAAGAAAAAGAAGGAGAAGAATAAGAAGGATTTGGATAATGTATTTGCTAGTATTAATGCAGCGGTGGGTGGTGGCGGTGGTAGCACTACTGCCAACTTTGGTTCAGCAAAGCCATGGGAAACTCTAACTCAACAATGTGTACAAGTACAATCTGTACCAACAGCCCAACAACCAATAAAGAAAGAGAGTAAACCCAAACTACCAATCAAAGTTACATCATCTAGTACTACAAAACCCAAAGTACCAACCAAGCCAGTATTCAATCCAAATGTTGGTCACTACGAACTTGAAGGTATCACATATCTAGAAGGGAAAACGTATGCCAAAGTATTAGAAGAAGGCATGCCAATTCAATTATGGTTGGGAAGTTATACTGCCACTGATGAAGAAAAGCGTGATTTACGTAATTATAACCATTGGAAGAAGATGGCATTATTAGCAAAGGTTGTTAAAAAGAGAGGTAGTGCTGGGGATGAAGATGATGTTAAGATTACATGCCATGTATCATATCTCTTGAATGCAACAGATGAAGAAGAGACTCTCGAGTCGAATGTACTACCCTCACGGATACGTCTTGTACTTGGTTCTGATCCATTAATACCATCTACTATGGAGGAGGCACATTTAGCATTAATGGGTGGTGAACAAACAATCCAAGTTAATAATGACGGTGACAAAGAAGAGGCAATTGACGAAGCAACAGGCTTATCTGGTTGGTCCACAACGACTATACGGAAAGTGTCATCACATTACGAACAAAATCAAGAAAAGAAGAGACAACGTCAACACGAGAAGGAGGTTGCCGAATACAAGGAGAAGAAAGAGAAGGAGATCCAGGCAAGGAAGATGGAAGAGGCCAAGTATGCGAATGCGCATGACTCTGCCTTGGGTGCATATAATGTATTTGATACAGCGGCATCTGGAAAGGGAAGGGCATATAAGGGTGTGGATATAAATAAGGAGACAAAAATGGAGGTTGCAGATACAGCCAAGAGTTTGTCCAAAGGTTTGGGAAGCGTTGCTTTCAAGAAAAAGAAGATCAAGAAGAAGGGTAATGTTCGAAAGACCTTTGCTGATGATTAATTCGTTGGGTATTACTTATCTCAATTAAATTATATCTTATTAAGAAACATACAATATATGTATACAACTTATACCTCATCAATAAACACAACGACTACAGAGAGATTGTCATAACTAAACTTCTTCAGCGCTTGCCCACATAAATTTTTCGCAATGTCGCCTGCCGCATATCCTTCTCCTCTCATACGAATCACTTCTCGTCCAACCTCTTCATTACTCATAACTTCAAACAACCCATCACATGCAAGTACTAAGGCGCAGTTTTGTCTATCGGACAGTGAGCTTGCAAGGTTCAAGGTTGTCATGTCGGGATCACTTACTATCCCTTTTTCGGTAACATAGGTACCCTCGAGAGATCTACACAAAGCGTACTGGAAGTCGCCAACACGCATATAACTCCCAGATGTCATGGAACACTCAGGTATCGAGTAATCCAGTCCATCTTCTTTTCCCTTTGTCAATCGTTCAATCTCAATTTCATCATCTGGAGAGTGGTCTCTTGTCTCAAATACGACGACTGAATCTTCAGAAGATGTTGGCTGACCAATAAGTAAAGTCCGTGAATCTCCACAGTTTAGTACATTAAGTTCATTTGTACCATCTGGGTTCATTTTTATGGCTGCGCATGTTGCAGTAGTGCCAGCTGCAGATACAGGAAGAGAGGTATAAATGAGTGACGTGATTTATGATAAGGACGCCTAACTCCAAAGCGAACATACCTGCAACTAATAACTCACCAACCAAATCTTTTGAACCAGTATCAGCAAATAAGATTCCTTCTCGAGGGTCATAGTCAACAATACATTCACCATTTTCATCACAACCTCCTCGATAAGTATTACAGGTCGTTTCCCAGGCATTCTCTAGTGCCTCTCTCATCGTTTTGGAGGTCCCCATTAGTTCTGTAGTAAACAAAGGAGGTAAAATACTGGCACATGTCTTACTTGCAGCTGTACCTGCATGTCCATCAAATACACCGGCAAGAAGGATGTCTCCCATCTCATCATTCTTAATCTCATGAAGTACTGCATATCGAGAAAGTAGGATATTAGATATTTGTATCGAAAGCATGTAAAAAAAGATATATCATCAGCGACTTACCAAATGCATCTTCTTGTGCCCCTCTTCTACCCCCACTTTTCCAGGCACCTTGTCCTGTTACTGTATATGAATTGCTACTCTCGGTTACTTGATCTGATTCCGGTTGACTTTTGGGCGTTGATATTCTATCAAAGTGTAGTGTTAGCGATCCTGATTTAGGCTGGCGGCTAATCAAGTTGACTGCTTGGTCAAACCCTTGGTCGACAAAAGGAAGTTCTCCTACACCTCGTAGTCGATCACCTACTTCGAATATACCAAGCTGTTGTGCTTGAGAACCCCCTTCCCACCCTCTAACAAAGACTTCTCCGGGCAAAGCCATTTCAGTTCCGCGTTGCCATTTCTCCCATTCATCAGTGCTCATACTACCATCATTCTCAACTTCTGATGCTTCCGAAAGTAATAAGCCGACTGGTTTACCCTTCTCAAATGAAGCCAAGAAGGCTAGTGGACGAGGCATGTTACCCGTGAGATCAAAGCTACAACTTTCAAATGCTTCAATCACACTCTCAAAGTATGCTTCGTTTTGAGCAATTTCTTTTATCAATGATTCACTCAATTCAACATCTCCTGATTTCAAGCCCATAATCTTTTCCAGCTTTTCAACTGCATCATAAGATGTAATGCGCTTGTTCGGGTCTACTTCAAACATTTGTTTCAATAATGACCAAAGACCTCGCCTTGCTCCTAAATACTCAAGCCCATCATCAAATCCACCAAATCGAAGTTTAGTACCCAACTCCTTTTCTAGCCAAGTATCCAAATCATAATCCACTTCCTTGATTTGTTGTAGAAATCCAGCATCAGTCCTTTCATCGAGCAGATTGAATAACAGTTGACACATTATCAATGCTGCCGAGAATACATCAAAGTTCATTGGCTTCTCGTTCAGTTTGACGAAAGTTTCCGGTGCACAATAAACCGGAGACACACTTGCAATACCCTCGTCATATCCGAAACGCTGTTGTGCAAAGGGTATGCCTGGCATAGGTGACGGCTCGATATCAGCAGCCGAACCCAAATCTATCAATCTCAGTCGTTGATTTGCAGGATCACATAAAAGATTGCCAGGCTTTATATCTCTATGGACAATTATACAATCATGTAACTCCTTCAAGTTTTCAAGTAACGATATGAAGATTGCATCAAGAGTATCACCGAATGATGATGTTTCGGGAAGATTTAATGCCGATTGAATATCATATAGATGATGATTATCTTGTCCACTTATATGTTGATCTTTCCAATCCAATTCCATTGCATCAAGTAGAGTCTTAGCTGGTTTATTTTCTTTGTCATCGGCTGTACTACTTCCAACAAACTCAAACGTCATCCACTGATGACCTTTACTACTACCAGATAAACCATATCCTTCCACATCCAACAACAGTTGATCTTCATTACCATCATCCTGATGCACACCATAGAATTCAGGTGTAGCCAATATCTTCTTACTCTCATCTTTAATATTCTCATTGTATACCTTAATCTTTTGAAAGCAATGTCGTTCAACATTCCAATAGTGTTCACATCTAGTAGCTCTTGTTTTGATTTCCTCTTTTGATAGTAATTCTTCTGCTGGTATTGATACTGTTGTATCTCCATTTGTTTGTTGTATTGCTAATCCTGTTCGTTGTGCTACTGCCAAGTTATCTTCCTCTTGATCTAGGTTGAATATTTGAGTTGGAACACCACTTTTAATTTCAGATAGTGACCAAGCTCGCTTTGCAATACATGGCTTGATATCATTCTTTGTTTGGATAAGATACCCTTGATGAACTGTGCCATATGATCCGCTACCAACTCGTTTACCAAGACGAAGTAATGGTAGTGACTTTTCATCTATATCATCTAGTATTGATGTTATATCCTCTCTTGTAGAAGTTGTTGTACTAAAGATATGAGTCAGGTGATGGGATTGTGGTAGTGTAGTAGTCCACGCCCGTATCTCTCCTACTGATAGCAATAGTATTTGCAATAGTATAGACATCATCCAAAGCAGCATGTGATGATAAATTAGATATGGCAGCAAAGGTAGGTATCCTTTACAGAGTTTTCTATCAATGAAAACAATAACACTTAACTTTCGGTGATAGCTCTTGCGTAGGTACAACAATAAAGGTAACGACAATTGTGTGTAGATATATGTTGAGCGCTTAAGGGTTTCATATCAGCGCACGCATGTCAGAATGGTTACAACCTACCAAGTTGTTTGGAGTATCGATTCCAATTAAATGAGGATAGAAGCTCAAATCCATAAGGTGCACCAAAGAGAAATTATAGAGAATTCTACTTGCGCAGTTAGTATTGATTAAATAGACAAATGGACGCACCAGCAACAGAAGAAGATGTTTTAGAAGAAGTTGACAATTCGATACCAGTCGAACATGAACATGATGGTATATTAAGACTACTCAGAAATGCCCTGAATAATCCTGATCAATTGACAGCTATGATATCCAATTACTCTACATCCTATAATGCAGTAAATGTTGGGATCGCATTGCCTATATTAATGTACAGTATAGAATCATCATCAAAAGATGAACCATATTCTACACCACAAGATTATGTAGTATCATCAATAGCAAGAAGATTGGACAACAATAATAATAGTGAGGAAGGAGATGACGATGAAGAAGATTCTATAGTAGCATCATCTTTACTAGCCGGGATGATACTTGGTCAATTAATTGGAGGTTATTTGGGTGATATTATCGGTAGAAGACCAGCAATGATGCTTGTTATGATATTGCAAATCGTTGGCAGTATTGGTAGTGCGTTGTTCATTGGTAAATCATCTGATTCAGTATATCAACAATTGGCTATTTGGAGGTTTATACTTGGTGTTGGTGCAGGCGGAGTCTATCCATTGGCAGCAGTTATGAGTGCAGAGAATAAACAAGATGATTTGGAAGAAGAAGGTATAATAGAGGAAGACAATGCTTCACAAACAAATGATACAGTGAATAACTCTACAGATCAAGTGAAATCATTTCAGAGAATAGCATTAACATTCTCGACACAGGGACTTGGTTTTATAACAGTTCCACTACTTGCATATCCGATGCTTGAAATGAAAATGAATCTTGATGTTATATGGCGTCTCCTTCTTGGACTGGGTGCAATACCCGGTATTGTTGTGTTATACATGAGACTTTGTTCTAGAAAGAAATGTTCTAAAGGAAAGGAAGAGACACATATTATCAATGTACCACATGAAAGTGATAATAATGAAATGGCAACTGAAGAGGCTCAAGCCAACACTCAAAGCGAAGCATCTCTAAACAAAGCAGGGTCGTTAGAGCTCCCTAAAACAAGTGATTTGATCTTAGATGATGGCAATTTGCAGTCTACAATTTCTACTTTATTCAATGATTTAGCCAATACAGGTGCAGATGAGGACAATATAGGTGATGGAGACAATGAATTGTCTTTAGTTGAGAATTGCCATAGAGCAAACGATGATAGTAATGAGAGATGCGCTGACAATGAAGTAGATGTATGCAATGAGGTACCTATACCACCGTTGACTGAAGAAGGCAAACATAGTCGTGGCTTGTGAGTATTTTGTTCTGTTGCTGTTTGATCATGCATATAATATGACTTCATCTGAACTTTCGTCTCATTCCAATGTCGACATTATAGATTGGCATCGATCCAAGCTGAACCCAACCTTTTAAGCAAGTTGGCCGGTACAGCTGGTAAGTTTAGATGTTTACTTTGAGTCAAACGCAAACACCTTCAAAATTCTCTAACTGTTATCTGATTACAGGTACTTGGTTTTTGTTTGACCTGCTTTTCTATGGAAACACTCTATTTGAGCCGTTTGTTTTGGAAGCAGCATTTGGTTCTCATTCTTCCAATACAGAAGGATACGAGTTACTACAAATCACAGTCAGAGATTCACTAGTGATATCTCTCTTATCATTACCGGGCTACTTTATGACAGTGGTGCTGATCGGTAAACGGACTTGTGTCTGCAAGTCTCTGCGCTCGTCCTCATCAACTCGCTGTGGATCCGTCTTTCCTTGTGTACAAACTCCGGCCTACATTCAAATGCAAGGATTCTTCCTAATGTTTATACTGTACATCATCATAGGTATCTGTTGGCAGTCTCTGATTAGCATGCAGTTTTTGCTCATCTTTTTATATGCTGGTACTTTCTTCTTTTCGAATTACGGTCCAAACACGACGACGTTCCTATTGCCATCTGTAACATTTGAGCTTGAAGAGTCTAGATCGACATTAAATGGGGTCAGCGCGGCCGCGGGTAAATGTGGCGCTTTCTTAGGTAAGTATCATGATAATGGAGCATATCACATTGCCATCTCTAACTCTCTTTATTTTATTTTATTATAGGAGCTGCCTTGTTTGCGCCGTTAGCTGATACTTTTGGAGAGAGTATAGTTATGATTAGCTGTGGTGTAATTAGCCTCCTTGCATTTGCATTAACGAAATTGTTTCTAGGAGGCAGGCCATGAGAGGATACGATTGAGTTGCACATATCTTAAATGAATACATGGCTCTTTTGCAATAATGAATCAATTCAACTTATATCTCTATTGTGTTTGTAAAAGTGATTCCTATCGTTTCCTCTCAAACTCTTGGGTAGTACTGTCTCTATTTAAAAAGGTGAACCATCCACCATCATCAGCCTTCTTCGTACTACTTTGAGTATTGCCATTCGACTTTGGTTTCAAGACTGACCACTTCTTTGTTTGGTGATTGAATTGTTTATTCCAACGTATGTTTGGAATCTTCATCGACGACCTAGGAGATACTGACTTTTTATTCTGCACCGCGGCAGCTGACTCCGACTCTGCATTCTTCTTGCTTGGGAAGTGATGAGTTATAATGCTAGTATGGCTGTTCTTCTTCGGTGTGGGTTCTTTGGTAGCACTGCCCCCTCCTCCTAGTGATTCCATGAGTCTCGTTAAAGGCCCTAGTTCAATGCTCTCTTGATTAGTATCACCTTCGCTAGCAGATATTTGAACTTCAATGTTTGACTTGTCCACGGCAGTGTTCGTATCAATAGTCTGAGATGGAACCTTGATTGTAATTTTGAGTGATATTGAACCAATCGGAGCGGATTGGCAGTTGGACATACGAATTGGTATGGTGATATTCGTGGATGAGGCCCCATCTTTATGAGTCCGACGTTTCCATGTACCTTCACTATCAGCACGGCCAACTTTAATATCATTCTCTTCATCTTCAATATTGACAGATGATAATGGTACGGTTACTGCAGCCAACACTGGATGGTCTGCATTCGAGGTAGTAGTACCGTGTTGATTGCTACTACCACCAAACCATGAATCACTACCACTATCAGCCTTCTTCCAAGCATTTCTCACTTCGACGATTAAATCTTCTCGTCCTGCAAACCAACGAAGTTCCTCGGGTGGACACGGCAATAAACACGAGTTATGATGCCGCTTTGACCACTTGGGATTACCATCATTAAACTTTGTTACCTTGGTACAGTGCTCATGCTTCCCCAATACAAATCGTATATACGGTCTGACTGTTGGATGACTTCGCTTTCGTTTGGAATATGCTCCTAATCGAGCTCCGTTTAACATTCTACCCACTGAATTGTGATTGCGACAGTGATCACATACATTGTGCAAACCTTTGACATTTAGTACTGATACTGATAGGAAAGACTGTGGTTTGGTATTCGTCGATTCACCAAATAATCGGGGTACTGCTGGTAAGGACAGTCTTGGAAATGCAAATCTATTATGACCATGCTCTGGTGTAGAAGCACCAGGTTTTGTCTTTGAGCCATCTTCAAGTCTATCCTTATCTTGACCACCCATATGATGAACAACTACTTGAGTATCCGACTTCTTCGGCGTCGGCAATGGAGGTCTATTAGCCAAAGGTATATCCCTCTTCGCTCTATTAGATGACGACGATGATGATATAGCCGCCATATCATTACCACCACCGCGTGTCAAAAAATCATCACGACACATCTTCCTTAATACAATTAATTCAACTAGTCTACTACTAGTATCCCATTGTAGTAAAATACCATAACTCATACTAACAAATCCCATCCGTAATGTTAATATTGATCGAGTCTCTACCTTGGATATACTGGGTAATTTCTTATTATTCTTTGATGTAACTAGCTGTTTGCTGGTAGTGCCATTATACTCTTGTTGCTTAATAATAAATGCAACAGCATCAGACCGTAACATCTCAGCAGCCTTACCATACTTGCCTGATTCTATATCCCCCAGCATGCTTAATTTTTGTTGTAATTTGATTAATGTCTTTTCTCGTCCAATAGCTGATGGTGTAGTACTATTACTACTTTCATTATCAGTAGTACTACTACTGCCAAATCCAACTGATACTAATTTAGATGTCTTTTGTTTCTCCTTTTGTAATATACATTCTGGATGGAAGAAGTCTACTGGATTTACTGTAGTAGCATTATTCATTTTAGATGACGTATGACTACTACTCATATTAGTATGGTTATTATTGTCTCTAGAGGACGAAGATAAATTAGATGGCATTCGTGAAACAACAGCTGACTTTAATTGTGCCGCGGGTGATCTCTTCGTACTTGTAGTACTAACATCACTATTCTGACGTTTTCGTAGCTTTGGACTACTAACATTACTTAATTGTTTGGATATATTACGTTTCATCCTATATGGACTTCGTGGTTTCTTGGGAGTAATTTCGGATGCTGACGTAGTTGTTGTAGTTCCCTCTATATTGTTATTGTTGGTTGGGAGTTCAGTAGCTGATACAAAGCTATTGATTGATCGATTAAGTGCATCTCTCTCTATCGTATTACTCGTTGTCCCACTACCACCATTAATACTATTCTGTAATGCCTCATCAATCAACGCTGTGACAATCTCATCATGTCGAACTGCATATGGTTCAATTATATGACTCATATGTTTATTACCTCCGCCATTGTAGTCTATTGTTGCCAAATCATTATTAGACCTTGAGATATTGTCAGCATCTAACGTGTTGCAACTTCCTTTTATAGGTAATGCATCGTCACAGTGGAATGCATCAGTACCACCACATAACCCACCGGTATTGTTAAAGTCTGTAGTCGATTGTGAACCAATCGAATTTGATGGAAATAATGATGATGGAGATTTCGAGGCATCTCGTTTTCTATTGTTTGTATTCCAATGATGTGAACCAATATTGTTATTAATATTATAACTACTCTTTCTTTTGTTATTGATACCGTTTTGCTCTGATATTGATTTGGATTTTTTAGTACTAGGCAATTTTACTATACCAAAGAACGGACTTGACGGTCGTGATGACGACGGACTATTATTAACACTGGTAGAGGAACTCCGTCGATTCCTTATCTTTGATCTACTTTTTGATGGTAATGATGGCATGATTATAAATATATCTAATATCAGCCAAGTTTGTAAGTAGTCTACCTATTGCAATGAACACATGATGTGCACAAAAACTTTTTAGAATCACTCGACTACCGGGCATTCATAGACACTAGAACTCTACTAATCTTTTACTTCGATATGAGCCCTTTTACCACGCCATCCGGCCGCGTAACCATATTAATTATTAGCAGTTCGTTTCATTGGCTTTTCATACAGCTGGCATCAGCTTCTTTCTTGCGTCGCAGATAATTTCTCTCCCAACTAACTCTGTATGTAGATAGGAGCGAGGCCAGCCATAGCTGGAGAGATCGAAGGTCGAGGGATAGGCGTTTGGTGTCTTGATAGCTGCTGACTGGTAGTTTTGCAACAATTACGCATATATAGGTTTGAAACTGATAGAGATATTCTCAATATAAATATACCCATCACTCTACTTCACTCTACAAAACTTTGTTTGTTTAAGTACAAGCATATTATAATGTCTCTACTTCTCGTGTTAGCTCTACTATTGATATATTTGTTGCAATCAAATGCATTTCAAACAGTCAACTCATCATATTATGCACATCATATTAGAAAACAGCAATACAATAACAAACTGCAAAGTCGAGGAGAGATTAGCGGTAGTGCTCTATATAACAACAAAGATGGTAATAGTGATAATAATACTACAACGTCAGAAGCAGATAGACTATTGGCAAAAGCAAAGGCTATTCGTGAGAGCTTACCGCAAACATCTTCTACTGATAAGACATCGTCTTCATTAAGTTCAATACATAAGATAATATCAGAGTTTTCGCTACCAAATGAATTAGAGAATAGCTTTCGATTGTATATTGACATTGGAAGAGAGAAGGGAACGTGGATGGACCCTCGATGGGGTGCTAGTGGACGAAGAATAGAATGTACACTTGATGTTTCATTTGCAATACAACCACAGCAATCACTTGAAGATGGTATCTCGTCAGAAACACAATTAGTATCAGAAGACATTGCAGCTGGTCTGATGAAAACAGTGACAAACAAATCATCATCAGTATCACAAGTATATAAACTTCAAACAGCGCCATATGCTAGGCTACGTGGTGGTTTTGATAAGATGTCTATATTAGATGCTGGTTTCTGCATTGAATCAACACCGTCTGCTTCCTCTTCAACATTAAGATTTTGTATTGACGTAAAAGGAACGAAGGATGGTGATGTTTCAATTCCAGAAGGCAAGTTATACTTTGCCTTACCATATTTTGGTCAATCTAAAGATACAAATACAATGGCATTGTCAACAAAGGAAGGTACAATAACAGTAAAACAGATGGGGTGGAACACAGGTTGGAGAAGAGAAGAGAGTCGGATACTTGGCATCTTTCGTGCTGTGCAGCTAGATAAGGCAAAAGCACGAGACAAGTTCTAGATGTTTTGCTTTCTATGAATTGGATCACTTGCTAGAATATGCTATAAGAAATAATGCTTTACTGTTTTACTTTGGTACCTTTTCTCCGTGGAATTTTCTTCTGCCCTTGCTTGCCCTTGTATCTAGCTTTGTTTGCTGGCTGTCGCTTCTTATGAGATGGCTTCTTCTTATGATGTTGCTTGTTGCTATTTTGTGCAGCACCTTTGAGTTTAGGTTCAAAGGCATCTAATTTTTGAAGATATCGAAGGTGTTCATTAGTCGACGCTAGCTTGTTACCAAACTGTCCAACCCTTTCTCGAGTTAAGCTCTCTTCCATTTCAACATATCGATCTTCAAACCAGTCGAGGTTCTTAATGAGTGCAGCATCCTTATCAATGTTTCCCTTGGCAATCTCCTTGACTTCTTCTTCCATCTGCCTTCTGATAGATGGATGAGACAGTAGCGCAGGAGATTCAATATCTTCGCTTACTTCAGAGTCGTGATTGAATAATTCAAGAAGACTAGAGCCAAGCGGTGTTGGTATTAGATATCTTCCGACTTGTCTAGGTAGATTCTTTCGTTTATTTGGAGGGCCGGGTGGTCGTAGAGGAACTCCTGTCTCATCACATAATATGACATAACCACGGTCGACTATGTTCGTCACATGTACCGCCATTGAAGCATCGGTACCTATCCTGTTCTCGTCCATCAATCGAATCAACTGCAGACAGGAGAGTATGAAGGATAAAATGAGCAAGACCAAATACATATGAAGAGATATGATGTTAGTTTCACAGACACAAACATCAGTTACTTACTTCATATTCCTGGAGGAAAGTAGGCGGCCGCGTCTTCTTTTCTTCGAGGGTTGCTTTAGTGATCTGTATATGCTGGCCTTCAACCAACTCTGGATTACTATCTCGACCAGATGTTGCACCAATATCTCGAAGTACCCATCGGCAACTATCAGCAAAACCGAGTGAATCTACCGTCACTAGTTCTAGCTCAAACTCTTCTTCGTTGCTGTTTGGAAAACCCAATTTGGCAGTAGTTCTAGTGAATGATAACTCTTTGTGAAGAGAGCCAATAAAGGTTCGAACAACGAATTCATAAACTCTCCACGCCCCGCCTCCAGCTATTTTGGAGACTTGATCTCTTGTGGCAGACTTGAGTGGAGTAATCGGGGGATGGTCACCTTTATCCTGACCTCTTTTAGGTGGCTTGCCATTCTTTCTATTTCGCAATAGGTAGTTGGCGCTCTTGCCCCATTCTGGATGCCTGATATGTTGTGATAACATTGAGTTTGCATCGAACCCTACAGGATCATACCGAGTTGTCTCTGTTCTAGGATATGAAATTAAACCGCTTGAGTACAACTTTTCAGCAAGATTCATTACTTGCTTAGGACTCATTCCCATTGCTTTACTCCCTGCTTCTAATAAAGCAACCGTGTTCAAACCCACAGGAGGATTAACTGTCTCTGTAGATCGACTTACTGATTTCACTATTAAATCAGAGCCGTTTGCTCGATCTATGAGATCTCTTGCAGCTTGATGATTGTATGTAGCACACTCTTCATTTCCTTTGTGCTTGTGTCTAGTATCTTCAACGGTATCTTTAGTAGGTACTCGCCATTTGAGAGGATGACTTTTGTCTGATAATTGTGCACTAACTTGCGCTTTCCAATACTTGGTCGGTTGGAATGATTCAATCTCTCTCAATCTATCAACTGTAAAACTGAGTGCTGGGGTTTGACATGGCCCATAGGATATCATTCGAGTTGAACTGGAGAATCGCTTCCTTGCTGTGTTAATACACTTCCAAGTGAGCAACCTTGTAAGGGCAACTCCTATTCTAAGATCTAGCTCCTGCCTTGCATCTACTGATCTTGATAGGTCTGGATCTGGTTGCTCTAATGTGCTAAATGCATCTTGAAGGGCCTTGGGCGTGATTGCGCTAAACTTCGCACGATGTATACGTATAGTATCTTCATCTGCTGATGATGATAGATTACTGTGGATGGCCTTCCTCGTTACTGCCATGACTTCATGTGCTATGTTCTCCCCTTCTGCATCGCAATCTAGCCATAACACTAAGTGATCGCTATCCCCTGCTAGAGCTCTAAGATGATCTACAACTCTAAGTTTGACTGTGGTGCTCTCTTCTTTCTTAGTGACAGGTAACTTGAAGTACTCTCTAGGATCAGCTCGTCCATTATTGTTCTCGCCAAAGTCAAAGGCTAGAGAATAGACATGCCCCACAACAGATGTGACTCGAACAAGTGCTTTACTATTAGGCATGAATTTATCGGTTGTAAACTCATACACGGGCAAGGCTCGAGATATACCTCTTCTTTGCCTTGGCCCTCTATTTCCGGAAAGAGCATCCGCGATTGCCTTAGCAATAGAAGGTTTCTCAGCCACCATGAGGATTTTGACTTTATCTTTGTTTGCATTATCATTTGAAGATGTCATTAGTAGTGGAGATATATCATTGAAAGGGAACAATCCAATGTATTCAAACTTGAGCAATTGATTTCTACCCAGCGCATTCATAACCTTTTTATCGGGTCTTTGGCCAATGTTCCCGCTCCCAGTGATGTCTGAAATCGCTTTCATTAATTGTTGACTTGGCCGTCTCTTTACAAACGATGAAGGAGCTTCGTTGACTATCAGATCTTCAGACAGCTTGTCATCTGATGGTATGGAGGTAGTACTAGCGGCGGTCGTAGTGATATTTTGCTCAATCAAGTCACTATAAGCATCTTCTTCAAAACCTCTGTATGCTGTGTCTTTTGCACTACCATAAGAACCTGCAACAGCAGTACGTCTAAAGTCTTGCTGAGAGAACTCATCATTTGTTACAACATCAGCAGATTCAACCCCAACGGCAGCAACACCCGATGATCCTGCTTTGATCTGCATATCTTCCTCTAATAAGCGAGCATTTGCAATATGTGCTTGGCCTTGCAACCATGTTGGATAGTCGTATTGACCTGCTTCTGCGAGTAGATCACACAAGCCTGCCGCTATTCTAAAACCGCTCTTGCTATCTAACAAAGTCAATGTCTCACCTGATCGACCTGCACGCCCAGTTCTTCCTATTCTGTGAGTATATGTATCAGTATCTCTTGGGGCGTCTGCTTGTAACACAAAGCCAATTGATGAAACATCTAATCCTCTGGCCGCTACATCGGTTGCAACTAAACACTGTACCTTGCCAGATTTAAAGTCTCCTATTGCTCGATTTCTATCTGATTGCTGTTTGTCCCCATGAATGACTCGAACTCTATTGTTACCAAGCTTGTTTGATATAGCCTTGCCTATCACTTCTGTACCATCTTTTGTATTGGAGAAGACAAGTACGCTTGCCTGATCTTTCCTGGGATTGCTCTTCAAGAACTTATCCACATTTCTGATCACGGCATTCAACTTAGGGTTATTGCTGTTGTTTGGATTATTGTTGTTTCTGTTTTCCCCGCTGTAGATATCTACCCATTCAAATTGCTGCTTGATTCTGCCAGTTGTAGATCCGACTTTACCTGCAGAAACAAAGTAGTAATTCTCCTGAAGAAAATCGGAGGCGAGTCTTTGTACACCTTCGGGGAATGTAGCAGAGCATAGAATGCTTTGCCTCTGATTATTCCTAGAAAAGGATCTTGAGATTCTTGTTAGATCCTTCTCAAAGCCTAAATCTAGCAATCTGTCGGCCTCATCAATCACAAGATAGTCAACAGATTGAAGACCCAAGTTTCTCTCATCGAGAAACTGGCATATTCTTCCTGGGGTACCGACTAATACATTGCAGTTTGGAAGAGCTTTCCTTTGACTACGAGAATCTGACCCACCAGTAGCTAAACAAACATTAATCTTTGACCTTATACTAGCATCTGATTTAGTAAATCCATTTAATACTCCAGCTGTTTGTACTGCCAATTCTCTAGTAGGAGATATTATCAATGCAGTTGGCATACCTACATTATTGTTTTTGCTTGATCTATTACCTGCTGCCAATAGATGATTCAGTAATGGCAGACCAAACATTAATGTCTTGCCACTTCCAGTTGCACTTGATGCCATGATATCATGTTTATTTTGCAGTAATGGCAGACAATGTGATTGAATGGGAGTAGGTTCGGTAATGTTTAGATTGTATTGCAAAGTGTTGATAAGTCTTTTATCGAGTATAGAATCTGATGATATGAACGACGTAAGCGGTTTGGTACCATGATCAGAAGGAGATACCTCCACTGTTGGAACTTTTGTAGATGATAGAGATCGACCATGATGATAGAACCGATTTATTGTTTGATGTCTGGTAGTAGAAGGTGATGTTTTAATGCCAATAGAGCTGAAAGTTGATCGTAATGCCTGCACCCTCATCATTATATCGAGAGATATAAAGCATACAACACCAAATAATACTATCCCACTATGCAAACGCAACATCTTGCCATTGTCTAGCGTGTGAAGGTAGCTCCTGCCTAATATGTAGTGGCGCCACAAGAAGAAATAAGTAGAGGAGTTAGTATTATGGCATTGGTATCCTTGGGTATCCTCCCCAGCCTGTGACTTTTTCACTGCCTATCTCGTATCCCCACATCGGATCCAACCACATCATCTCCATAGCTATTAATAATATAATAACTATAATGAAGAGGATCTTTTCTTTGCTACTGATAGCATCTATTGCAAAACATATCAGCGGGTTTGGTATCGGCGATCGCTCATCTCTTAGTTCTGTGAGAAAAAATAATGACAATGAGGATTCAATGACAACAATAACTAGACCATCTTTATCACAATTGGTTAATGATAACACACAATTAGACGATGATATCACGGAATTAATAATAACCATTGACAGTAGACGGTCATTTTTATCTCAATTGGTATCATCATCGTTGATTGCAAGTACATTAATATACCCAACCCAACATGTAAATGCTCTTCCTTTCTTTGGTAGTAACGATAGAAGACAACTTGAGATATGTCTTGTGACTATATTGCGTGTTAAATATTGGGCTATGACAGTATCGAGCTCTATAAATACCAAGCTTCTCTCAGATACGACGAATACTGGAATAGCTGATATATCCGATCTTCAGAAGAAGGCTCCATATCTTGAAGCTAGATTGGGTTCAAAGGCACTACTAACTCAAAAGATAGGCGGCGGCGCTAACTTCAAAGTTGAAGAACTTGGTAAACTGCAGCTTAAAGAATGTATAGATGATTCGAAGTATTCATGTAGTGAAATGGCAAAGAATAATCAACTACCAACACAATTAACAGGTGAGATTTCATCGGCAAAGAAAGCAAAACAAGTAATATGTTCTACAGAACTCTGCGATGCATCTGATGAGCTTCTTGAAAGCTTAGCTTCAATAGTTGAATTCGATGGTCTCGAAACAACAATAGATCCGTCGCCTAGATCATCTTTGATGTTAAGTATGTACAATGAATCGAAAGGACGGTTCATATATAGAACATTTAGGGAACGAGTAATACCAAGCTGTGAGCGCATCCTCTCAGTGTTCGGTAGTGATAGAAGAAGAGTAGTAGAGGACTATGTCCAGCGTGATTATGCTGCAGAGGTTCCCTTTGAAGTTCTACAGAGTATGTATGATGTTGATAGTGAGCAACAATAAGAAGTAGTAATAAACAGATATGGTACTATCTAAGTCTTTGCTAGTCAATAAGAGTTGTGAGGGTGTCATCTTCCCTTTTACTACTATGAATACTGATATTCACATTCCCTTTTATTACTATGAATACTGATACTCACATTATCCATCTATCTTGCTTTGCCATCGATCAACTTGCTGTAATAGGTATCCTAGATACCTACCTATACTTCTTACAAATTGCCATCGATTCGGGCGGGGCGCGGGCATAGATTATTGTATGTTGGTGAACTTGCGCTATACTCCTCCTTTGCCACCTATTGTAGTATATCATTTGAGGTATTAATATACGAGATTACCTGTGAAGTGTTTTGGTAGAGTGAGAAATAACTCCGCCTTACAACTCGCAATCTTGTGAACAAATTTACGCCTCCGCGATCTCGTGATTTCGTCATTTTTACGTAGAAAAACATTCCACGCGTAAGCCACGTAGAAAATGCAAAATCTTATCCAACGCTCAATCCATACGATAACACCATAGCACTATCATTATCTACGTCTTCTTGCGATCAATAATATGCGGGTGGTGTCACGGATGACAAAGAATTCATTGAGTAATTTTAATTTTAAACTAGTGAGAATTGCTTATTTGAACCTATTTGAACATATGACATACTAAACTTTGTTAATCCACAAATGCAATGACACTGTTCTGTTCAGCGTACTCTGAAGTATCTATTGTATACCTTGGACTTAGTCCATCGTTGTCTCTAAGCAAAGATATCAAGTTTAAAGTGGCGGGAAAATCCACTTTTGACCTCAGGAGGGAAGATTGCCACAAGGCTACAACTCATTGCTGCTTCTATCTCGTACCCAATCCCTATTCTACTACCTCTTGGGCTGTCACATATGTAGGTGGTGTCACAAATGACAATCTAATTTCCGAGTAATCATCATTTAGCTTTTGTAGATATTGATGAATTTGATGAAATCAGTGATATTGGAGGTCTCGTGCTGTCATGTTCGTTCGTTAATTTGAATGATTAACCCCCGAAACCTCGTCTCATACTATCAGATAAGACATTGGTATCATTGGTCGGCTGCAAATGCCTTTGTATGTGCCCAAGTTAACCACATTAATCCTTGATTATGCCATTTTCTACTCAAAACTTGACGTCATTGTAAAAGACTAAGTTCATACGCATCCAACCCCAAACTTCTGGAGATTACTCCCCTCACCTAACTAACAATTGCTAACCATTTGACGTTGTGTAATTGATCCTAACAAACCATTGTAACAATAATTTCAGTTTTTGAAGGACCACTCGTAAGTCAATATTGTCGTGATCATAATTCATTAACTAAGACGTCATCCGTGACACCAGTTGTTGTATACAGCTCATCCAATGTCAAAGAATGATTTAAAAGCGTGGTTGCTCTCTAATCCCTTCCAAACTACCCCAACATTCATCATTTAAAATGCATGTAAACACTAAAATGTAGCAATATAAATAATACCATCCCGGCAGTGCAAATGCATTAATACAACTCTCCAAATCACCCCAGCCCCTGCACGACATATAGTAATCCTTTTGGATGTGTTTAAAACTCTCAGAGGAAGGGTATAGAATGGCAGCTACGCCATAAATACTACCTAATCAAAATGATAATATTGCAACATGATTTATGATGATCCGTCGATCACGTTACAAACGTCGAAGAAGCTCCCAACCTGTACCAATCGATTCTCCTACTACCCAACTAAGAACCATCCATTGGCAGTGGTCAAACATCAATTGATTGCAATGCACAGCGTATCTCTAATGAATGGTACAAAATCATACCCACGATATTGATAACGTTTTATTTGAAGTACAGACAACGTATCTAACCCATCGACGCTGCAAACATATACTAATGAAGATAAACAATGAGGAGTTGAGCTCAGATTTAAGTTCAACGAAAGGAATATTGATGTAGTTGTTCATTGATGTTGAGAGCCATAAATTGATCCTACAAAGTTTAAAATTAAAATTACTCAATGAATTCTTTGTCATCCGTGACACCACTGGCATATTTGAGATCGCAAGAAGACGTAGATAACGATAGTGCTATTGGTGTTACCGATAACATGCTAGGAAGAATTTTGCTTTTTACTAAGGTCGGTGCGTAGAAAAAGAGTTTCTACGTAAAAATGAAGAAATCACGAGATCGCCGAGGCGTAAAATTACATTACTATCTAAATTCTCAACTTATTTTGAAGTACAGTTCATCTGAAAGGAGTTAGAATTGCAAACATGGAACATCTCCAATATAATAATGAACATGATATCCAGTATCGAATATCAAATGAAGATGCTGCCTCTGATTATGACAGCCAAGATACAATGAAAAGTAGTAACAACTCGTTAAAAGATATGAATCTTCCCACATACACGCATCAGCCTCCTTCAACAATGTATCTATCAGATATATCTACTCCTTCGGGCTATCAACAACAATGCAAAAGAAAAAGAAGTACAGGTAATAACAGTACCACAAAACGCTTTATAACAAATATGTCTTTAATATGCACAGTATGCACTATAATTCTCTTTTCTATATTAGCAATATTCTATTCAGAATGGGGTAGATCCACTACTACAGATTTGAATAGTGATTATAATAGTATTGAACAGTCTTTTAGTAGTGGGAAACAGTATCCAAATCAATGGAATAATGAGTTTAATCGGCAGCATAATAATATGATGCACCGTCATTTAGAGGAAGATAACAATAATAATAACAATCAAAATCAAGATGCAAATACAGTAGCAGATGGAGATTATTCATCTTATAGATGTGATGATATATTCACAAACACACAATCGACATCCTATTCATCCAACAAAAATGACTCGTCATCATCATCGTCAACAACAAAACGATGTCAATACGCATCAACATGTGACAACGGAGACGGAGTACTATTACCATTTGTATTCTGTCATACCAATGTACTATCAACAGTTACATGGTTAATACTACTATCACCAATATTACTATTAGCACTTACATTATTATTCCGATTATTAGGTTCAACAGCTGAGGAATACTTCTCACCCTCACTAGAAATGTTTTCAATGAAATTAGGATTACCACCCCGATTTGCGGGTGTTACATTATTAGCACTTGGAAATGGCGCTGCCGATGTTAGTGCAACTATGAATGCAATTGCCAATGATCCTGAGAATGGCTATAAAATGAGTTTGGGTGCTTTGACGGGCGCGGCAATGTTTATTACAACTGTTGTAGCCGGTAGTGTCATATTGGCGAATGATGGTGTGGCATGTCGGGGTGCTTTGGTACGAGATGTTACTGCCTTGGGTGTTTCAGTTGTTGTTGTTGCTTTGAATTTGGAAAAGGGAGAGATTACTGCTGGGGTGAGTGTTTGCTATGCTACTGGTCTGCGTGTGTGTTTTGAATTGGAATCACATACTCATGCCAATATTTTTGTTTCTTTGAACCTTTGATGATATTATTCAGACATCAAGCCTCTTCATCTCTCTCTACGTCATCTTTGTTCTTATAGTTCTTGTTGCAGATGTTTATCATCGAGCTGTAATGTTACCGAGAATAAAACATGAAACAGAAATGAGAGAACATCAGCGTCAGTTAGAGGCAGAGAGGGTTGCATCTCAGCGTGCTTCAAATGCCTTGAATGCGGTTGCTGCGAGCGGTGGTGGTGGAGGAGCACAATCAGTAGCGTCAGAAGGAGGAGGTATGACTGGCAATAATGCGGATGATAGAACACATGCCACTGCCCCTCAAATGGGAGAAGATATACGCACAACGGAGGAACCTGTTCCTCAGAATCGAGCCTTAAATGCTGTACTCACTGCACTATCAAACTATAATGATGATGAACTCGAATTAGATGACGATGGTAGTATAGGAATGGATAGTATTGGTCATCAACGTCGACCTGCCAATGGATGGGGTGTCGAGTCTACCATTGAGGGAAACAAAGTGTGGGATCGACCAGTAGTCTTACATGGTGCCGACGGAATACTCACTAGGCATCCTCACCATCATCCTCAACAACAGCAGGATGGGTTGGATAATGAAGAATTCCAGTCTCCTTATCAGGTTATGGAAGATATGGACTTGGTTGATAGGGTTTGTATACAAGAAGGTAGTTCTGGCCTACCCGCATACAATTGGGTCGGAGCATACCATGATGGAAAGCAAGAGTTGATTGTTCACTTCCGAGAGTACTGGAGGGATATTATACACGATGATGACAGCAGTAGTCTTGAGAAGTTTTTACTTATTTGTGAATACCCAATGACATTGGCTAGGAAGCTAACAATATCGATTCCATGTGAAGGGTCATATTGTCGTGCACTAGTTGCTTTATCATTTGCTTTATCACCATTGTGGTTGGGGGTATATTCCTTGAGCAACTTTGATGTCAATTTGTGGGGCTGGCCAATGGCAGTATTTATCACACTTGCATCCTTAGTTGGATTGCTAATTATGAGATTTGCTCCTGGTGGAGACGGCACTATGGCAACTATGCTTGCTGTTCCAATCGCACTTTATGGATTCGTAGTGGCCGCTACATGGATTGATTGGATTGCTGATAAACTTGTGTCCCTCCTTGAGTTTTTGGGTATATTGTTGAGAATACCCAACTATATAATGGGCCTTACGGTACTCGCCTGGGGTAATTCAATGGCTGATCTCTCAGCCAATGTTACCATGGCTCGTAAAGGACTTGCCAATATGGCAATCACGGCATGTTTTGGTAAGTAGTAGTGTTGACTTTTCTTTTCTTGTTCTGTGATGCACGTAAGACCTTACACTTATTCCAACTCTTCTTTAAAAGCTGGACCAATCTTCAACATTCTAATCGGATTGGGAGCTGGATTTTCAGTTCTTCGAAGTGTGACAAAGACAGATATCAATTATGTATCACTGACACCTGCTATAACCACAGGATTTGTCTTTTGTTTCATCAATTGTGGCCTGTTATTGGTTTCAGGATTGGCTATCAACAAGGGCGTTATACCTTCTGGATATGGCTATGCAGCACTTGGTCTTTACGTTACTTATATTGCAACCTCTCTCATACTTCAATTTCTATCATGAACCAAGAAATCAGCATGTTGTCTACATGCAATAAGATGAGATGACAATTGTATCACAAGATAGTCTATATTACCATATTAAGTCTACGTATCAAGAATGGTTCGTACCTCATCTCCTAATCAAGCGCATCTTGCAATACTAGTTCTTCTCTGTTGTTTGATGTTTGGTGGGAGGGATGTTCTAGCTTTAGTTTTAAATGACTCTGACTTGCATCTTGATACCTGCTCGATTGATGAAGATGCAGATTCCTGATTAGCAGGATAAAGTGGAAGCATTGGAAACTGTACAATTGGTAGACGTATCTCCGGAGATATTCGTTTGCGCTTCTTGAGAGTAAAAGATACTTCTGGTCTATTCCTCATCATCGTATGAGCATGAGTGTATTTCACTTCTGTGGAAGATACATTGGTACCAAGTACACTCAGAATTGAAGAGCTTTTGGGGAAGAAGAATGGCATATCGTCTTTGGCAGTGTCATTCGTATGAGTATGATCAACGGAGTTATCATCGTCGTCGTCGGTGTCAGTAGATATTGTTATGAAAGTATCAGCATAGGCGAAGGTGATCGAAGATTTGTGAGCACGAGGTGGAGGTGGACAAGTAAGATCATTCGCGTGGTCCCTAGGGGTTGGTGATGTGAATGATTTATCCGCTGACGTGGTTAGAAGGAGAGTTCAAAGGTAGTTCAAGCAGAGATCAATGGCAATATGGATCTAATATGAATGATAATGATAAGAAAAGTAGAGTAAGTGTGATTACTTTGCCTTCTGCTCTTGCTCTTTGCAATCTTATGACATAATCGTGTCAAGATAGAACTTAAATGCATGCAATCTACTCATTGCATGATGCAATCTTCTTCTGATAGCTATTTGGGTGATTTGCACATACAAAAAATGAGATGGAAGAAAGATACACTTTCTCCTCAAAGGTATCCTTTCAACAAACTCAATGACTCACACAGTTTAGCTCTACAAATACAAAGCTACTTAGCTGATTTTGTTGCTATTAAAACACCACAGACAGGGAATAAGCTCGTCATTAGTATCTGGCTCACTGATAGTTGAATTGTATAGCACCAAACTTGGAATCAATCTAGAAAAGGTATGCGAATTATCATAATACTCAACACAATAAACATACAATAATGAAGATATTTTCTGCAACTAATGGAGTACTCCTCCTAGCTTCATCTGCATCTGCATTCACTACAACACAACGGAGTAGTTTTATTACACCAACAACAATAAACAACAATGTTTCTATACAACAACAACATACCACATCTAAGACAGCGCTATCAATGGGTCTCAAAACTTCAATTCTATCCAAAGCTGTATCGAAAGCAGTAGAGAATCCAATAACTACTGCAGTAGCCGGATCAGCAATCGTAGGCACAGCCGCTGTGAAATTTGTACTTGACAAACCATCACGTACATATAGTGAAGACTCGGTAGCACGGGAATATGACGCTTGGACATCGGATGGTATCCTCGAATATTATTGGGGTGAACATATCCATTTGGGATATTACAATGAAGAAGAAATGAAAGCGGGATATAAGAAGAAGGATTTCATCCAAGCAAAGTATGATTTCATCGATGAGATGATGAAGTTTGGTGGTATTGATGCTAATGTTGATTCTGGTGCTAAAGTTTTAGATGTCGGATGTGGATTTGGGGGTACTTCTCGGTATTTAGCTGATAAGTTGGGTCCAAAAGCAGATGTGACAGGGATTACATTAAGTCCTAATCAAGTTAAGAGGGGTACTGAATTAGCAGAAGAACGGGGTTTGAAGAATGCAAAGTTCCAAGTTATGAATGCCTTGGAGATGGACTTCCCTGATAATTCATTTGATATTGTTTGGGCATGTGAGAGTGGAGAACATATGCCTGATAAGGAAGCATACATTAACGAAATGATGAGGGTACTAAAGCCTGGTGGAAAGTTTGTTATGGCCACTTGGTGTCAGAGAGATGATAGGGAAGTACCCTTTGATAAGAAGGATAAGCGTGATTTGAGATTCTTGTATGAAGAATGGTAAGTTGTACACAATGGTCCACATCAGATGCTTGAGATATTCACAGTGTTCAAGTATATGTCATCTCATCATCTTGCCCTTCGTTATTAATATCGAACAGGACACATCCTTACTTCATTTCAATTGAAGCATATGAAGAACTGGTTGATGCAACAAAACTAATGGGACCGGTTAAAACCGCTGACTGGTGCACTCCTACTATTGCCTCATGGCGTCATTCAATCTGGGTAGGAGTGTATGATCCTAGGGGATTCATCTTTAAGCCAACAAAATATTTGAAATGTGCTAGGGATGCTTACTGCTTGGAGAGAATGCATAGGGCATTTGATAGGGGTTTGATGGAGTATGGCATGTTTGCAGCTCAGAAGAAGAAGGATGATTAAACAATATAGAGCTAATGGTGATAATAATAATGCATTATCTGGTAAACAACGGTACTATACTTAGTTTTCTATCCAATGCTAAGTCAGAGATCCATCTGTACAAACAACTCAATCATTTCTTTTCATTCTACACATGACTACAGACTACAAAGCTAGAAGCAAACTTTGAACGCCGCCCCATTGCAACCCACTGCAACAAAGGAATTTAAAGACATGATCGAAAACGCAGAGTTCTAGAGAGAGAGAAAGTGGAGCTTGATTAGCTGATACTGATATCGTACCTCTAAGAAGTGATTCGCAATGAAAATGTGGACATTACTTACAACTGAAAGGAAGCTAAACGACGCATTTACCGATAGTACGGCCATCAATGCATTAATGCATAGCAAAGAGAATGCCGCATTCATGCAGTAGACACTGTTGAAGTAGTAGTGTTTCTGTGAGTAAATAGAAAAATAAAACACATCCTATGCACAAACAATATACACATAAACATACCTAAAGGCTCCATTTATAACTTTGTAGCTCTTATATACATAGTTAGTACGACACCATCCGCCATCTCCATGGCACCCATCAGTACTAAAATAATCGATAGTGCAGCTTTCCTTCTCTGTTTTGGACATACCAGCATCAATTAGGCTCTCTTCTTTTTCATTATTGTTCTCCTCGTCGTTGGTCATGATAGATGGTTGTGTTTATTTGTATATGAGCTTATTTCAGACTAGAATTATGAGGTCAAATGTGATCGGCCAAGATTGTTACAGAGTCCGGTATTGTATTGTATAATAAAACATTTGTTCTTCTTGCCTATTTTACTTAGTTGTAGCTAGGCAAGACATTATCGTACTCATTTTTCATAAAAAGATATGGTATCCTTTCTAGCCTACGAGAACACACATCACACACTCCTTCTTCCCTTGGCGACAGAGTACATACGAGATTCTACAATTCATATTGTAACACTGAGTCTAATACGTGTATTATTACATTGACATGCAGCTAAAGAATCTTGAGATTAAGATTCTTTTACTCTCAATTAAAAGAGTTAGAAAGGTAGCGTGCTGTACCATTCTAGTCGTATTGAACTTCAAAAACGTATGGTAGAAATACTAAGCATCTAATAATCAGAGATCCACAAAGTTAGATATTTAGTAGTCATATAATTTGTTCCTAAAGATGGCTACAACAAATACTACAAAATTAAAAGAAACTAACTAAGTGTCAATAACATGGCCTAAGAACATGTACACATTAGACTACACTTGGCTGTGCCATCGGAGCATTATTGCTCCTGTCCTTGAGTGGAACTGAAGCAGAACCTTGATCAATTGCTGCTCTGCCCTTACTATAGAGACGTGGATTAATCGTGACACTCTTTGTGCAGTTGTTTGTTTTGTAGATACCAACTAATCTATCTGCAAGTTCAAACATATTATTTCGAAGTGAGATGATGATAAATTGTGCATTCTTCGTCCTCTCCTTGATGTAATGTGCCACAATAGATACATTCTTGAAGTCCAAGGCTGCGTCGATTTCATCCATAACGTACAGAGGGGTTGGCTTATAGTGATGCAAAGCGAATACCAGTGCAAGAGATGAAAGTGTCTTCTCTCCACCAGAGAGATTGGCAATATTCTTCCATGACTTCTTGGGAGGACGAACTGAGAAGACGATACCTTCAGAAAATGGATCCAAGGAATCTACAAGTTCCAACTCGGCATCACCGCCAAGGGTAATCATTTGGTACATTTCTTTCAACTTGAGAGTGATAATTGAGAAGCCATCCATGAACTTCTCAAGTCGTAGTCGTCGAAGATCCTCGTGTTCTTTCCTCGCCTCATTACGCTCAGATGTGATTTGGTCAAGATCAGATACACTGTGGAGATAGTGTGTGGTGCAGTTAGTCGGTATGCTCTCATTAATATAAATTGAATGACAAAAAAATAAAAACACTTACCGCAACAAGTAGTCAGCCTCCTTCTTCCTGTATTCGGCAATTGCTCCCATGTTTGCATTCTTGGCAAGAGAATCTCTCTCCTTTTCAAGAACAGAAATATCATTCTTGATAGAATCGGAGCTGTACTGCTCCAAAGATGCATGAGCAAGTTTTGGTAGAGATGAAGAGCCAATAGATGTCTTCTTGACTTCGGCTTCTTTCACTTCTTCCTTGGGTTCTTCCTTGTTGGATTCAGAATCTTCTTCTTCATCCATTGCATCATCTTCTTCCACATCTGAGTCCGAGTCTTTGGTTTTTTCCTGCATCTTTTCATCACCATCTTCATCCTCGTCTTCATCATCTGAAAAGTCATAGTCTAGTTCCTCTTGCCTCTCATCACGACGAAGTTGCTCGATCTCCTTCTTCCAATGATTACATTTCTTCTCCGAGTCCTTGACCTGTTTATCAAGCGTATCAATCTTGGCGCTTAACTCAACCTCGGCGCACTTGAGCTTCTGTTGAGCACTCTTGAGCTTCTCACACTCCTTCGAAACACCTTCTAGAGCCTTGCGTTTCTCAGCCTCGTCCTTCTTCACTTGTTCATAGGCTTCCATTACTTCCTTAGCTCCATCCTCAAGTTCCTTGTGCTCCTCTTGCATTGTCTCTAAGGAATCCTTGCTCTGCTGTAAGTCAGTTTCGGCCGTTTCCTTAGCCCGTTCAGACTTTTTGATTGTCTTCTTCGAATTAACAATGGTGCTCTTGGCAGAATTAAGCTCCTTATTTGCATCGTTCAAGTCTTTCTTTGCCTTGTCGCAAGACTTTTGCTGATTCTTAAGCTTGGATCCTCCAGCGTTGATAATACTCTTTTGAAGCTTGGCTACGGCAGCCTCGAGTTTGGACGTTGCGGCTACACAGGAAGCCATCTCAGACTTGCATTCCTCCACCTTCTCAGTGAGTTCCTCCTTCTTCTTTTCATCGGCAGCAGAGAGTGTACTTTGTTCACGCAACGATGGAAGTTGTTTGGTCAGTTCTTCCCTTGTAGTATCAAAGCCCTCAATCTCCATTTGAAGCTTGGGAAGTTTGACAGAAAGGGTCTTGATGCGCTTGTTGAGGGAACGAATCTCATCTGTCAGCTCACGACGTTTAGCACGGCAAGATTTGAGCTCCTCTTGTGCCTCCTTAGCCTGCTCTTCAATCTTTTGCAAATCCTCTGGTGAGGAGTCAACCATAGGATTGACTTTTGCGCCACCCTTCTTACCATTGAGCTTCATCTTACCTTTCTGAACACTCTTACCGCCACCAGACATTGTTCCAGAAGTCTCGATAAGCTTTCCATCAACTGTGACAACTCTCCAACGCTTACCAAAGTCATATGCCCACCTTGTTGCAATCTCCAAGTCTGGAGCAACGAGGGTATTTCCAACAGCCAAGTATAATGCAGGGGTAATTGAGATATGTCCTGGATTGATCAAATCAAACAATCGGGGAGCTCCCTCGGGTGTTTCAACGGCACGATCATGTGCACCCTTCTTCATTTTGTCAAGAGGGCAAAAGCTAGCACGTCCCAAGTTGTGTTTACGGAGAAACTCGAGACACTTTTGTGTACCAGCAGTGGTCTGGACGACAATATGATCCAACATACCACAGGCAGTGGATACGGCGACATCGTACTGTGGATCAATTGTTGCAAGGTCACCAAGACGTCCCATAACACCACATTTAGCAAGCTCTCCATTCTTCTTTGAAGCCTTGAGGATTGCGGTGGCTACACGAGAACGACCGCTGGTAGATTGCATGGATGTCCTTGAGATCTCAACCTGAGTCTGTGGAATGATGTTTTAGGATGAAGATGAAACTGTGAGATCAATATGAAATAGAGACAAAATCATGTATCGAATCAGTCACCACTTACCAATAGTTCAGTACTCTTCTTGGCCAAAGTAGCCTCATTCTTTGTCAACTCTTTCAACTCGGTCTCAGCCTCGCCCACACGCTCCTTACTACTTGACAACTCAGTCTCACATTCCTTCAACTCTGTCCTCTTGGAACTCTGTTTGCTATCCAACGATGATAATTCCTTCTCGGCACTCTCAAGCTGTTCGAGGGCACGAGACACGGTGTCCTCAAGTAAGTTCACTTCCATCTGAGCCGTGTCTAATGAATTCTGATACACGGTACGTTCTTGTTGAAGAGGTGCCAACTCTTGGGTCTTCTCCTCAAGCTCAAGACGTAACTGTTCGGTAATTCCCTTAGTCTCTTCAAAGATAGCCTCAAGCTTGGCATCCTCAGAAGTCTTATGTTCAGTACACTCCTCAATACGTTCTTCTAATGTGGGGATACTCTCCTCGGCTTCATCCATGGCTGTTTGAGCATCCTCGATCTTATTAGTTTCGGTAACAACTTTACCCTCTAATTTCTTAAGGTTGCCCTTCTCGTGTTTAATATTCTCCTTCATTTGAATGTCTTGACGCTCATATGATGTGTACGCCTCCTTCGTTTCGGTAAGTTCAGCGTATACAGCGTCATACTCCTTCTTCTGCCCTGACATACCACTCTCAATTTCAGATACACGTTCATCTGCCTCGGATAGTTTGGTACGTTCAGCCTCACGTTGTTCCACTAATCCCTCACGTTCTTCCTTGGCGTCCTCACCCTCATTCTGTGCATGCATGGCATGAATCTGGAATAATATATTCTTCTTACGACGGATTTCACGATCTTTACCAACTAATGCCTCAGCCTCAACCTTGGCACCGGCTAATCCATCCTTCTCCTTCTCGGCAGCCTTAACACGGTTTAACTTCTCTTGACGTACCTCGGTAAGCTGCTCAACTTTCTCCGCTGCCAAATTTGCCTGCTCAACATACTTATTACTACCAATAATATCCTCCAAGTATTCCAACAATCCCTCGTCATTCTCATTCTTACCCTTGGGTGCCATCATACTAATCATTTCGACCTCACCTTGTAGAATTAGGAATCGATTATTATCCAAATCAATACCCTTACTACCTAAAAACTCGGCAACTTTTTTAAATGTTGCATTCTTCCCATTAATCTGATACTGTGAGGAGTTATCACGACGTGCCACACGGCTAATTACTAATTCACTACCCTCCACAATTTCATAATCCTCATCACCATCACCGGTATCAATAATTTCATGAAAGTGTACTTCCACCTTGGCATAATTTAGTGGATCGTTCTTGTAGGCATCGCTACTGTGGATTAATTCTGATACCTTGTTTAAACGTAATTTCTTAGCACGTTTACCAAATACGAATAGCATGGCATCGATAACGTTGGACTTGCCACTACCGTTGGGACCAACTACTGACGAGAAACATTTATGGAATGGTCCGATTGTCTTTTGTCCTGCGTAGGATTTGAAGTTTTCTAATACCTATATATATTATTGTAATATTTTTGTTAGGTGTGTAAATATAACAACGATATTTAGGGGATATTAGAAAGGGTGTTAGCAACAGTCACATCAAGAGATGAAGTCACATGCACCATCATCTCGTATTAACAATATTTATCGTTGTTAATGATTGATACGGGCGGCAGCACACATATAAAAATATATAAATCTTACCATCTTCGTAATCATAAGACGGGGAGGGGGGCGTTCGGCCTCCATCACCTCTTCAACAACCTCCTCTGCCGTTACCTCCTCATTATTTTGGCCGTTGCTATTATTTTCAGTTACTGATGTTTCTGTTGGTTGATCGTCGGCGTCATTATCCGACGGTTCATTTTCGGCGGTAGTATTTACACACTCTTCCTCCATATTCTCCTCCACTCTACTGTTGTCTGTGTCTTCCATTGTTCTCTTGTTCTCTTATGAAATTACTCTTCAATGTTCATATTTATGATTGTGTCGGTTTTATTTTTGTTCAGTACCGGTAAAGTACCACAAACTTGCAGATCTCAAAATCGTCCGCTACATACATAAAGTAGGTGAGTACCTATGTAGAGCGAGGTAAAAGACCCCGATTTGAAAGTCTCAAAATCGTCCGCTACATACGTAGAGTAGGTGTAAACCTAAGTAAGACTATCTGAACCTATGTACGAGAGGTATCCAAGAGGACTGATCTGACAAATAGCATAGGTACATAAGTGGCTTCAGAAGAGGAAACAAGGCCCTAAAAAATTCAGGCCAAACCACTATTCTAGCACCACATGATGTACACCCTTGAAGGCCAAACTCTACATATCTGTGGCCAAACATTGCAAAAAAGTTGGCAGAAAAACAAAATCTCTGAGGCATGAAACCCGCCAACATGTGGCTGTAAAAGTATGATGGATGGACTTACAATCATGCTGGGAGTGTTCATCATCTTGTTATACACCTATCCATTGCCAAACAACCACTATTCAACAACCTACATGCTGCTATACCCCCACTTGATGGCCAAACATTGCCTGAGAGTTGGCAGGAAATCGAGATCTGAGGCATGAAACCCGCCAACATGTGGCTGTAAAAGTATGATGGATGGACTTACAATAATGCTGGGAGTGTTCATCAACTTGTTATACACCTATACATTGCCAAACAACCACTATTCAACAACCTAAATGCTGCTATACCCCCACTTGATGGACAAACATTGCCTGAACGTTGGCAGGAAATCGAGATCTGAGGCATAAAACCCGCCAACATGTGGCTGTAAAAGTATGATGGATGGACTTACAATCATGCTGGGAGTGTTCATCAACTTGTTATACACCTATACATTGCCAAACAACCACTATTCAACAACCTACATGCTGCTATACCCCCACTTGATGGCCAAACATTGCCTGAACGTTGGCAGGAAATTGAGATCTGAGGCATGAAACCCGCCAACATGTGGCTGTAAAAGTATGATGGATGGACTTACAATCATGCTGGGAGTGTTCATCAACTTGTTATACACCTATACATTGCCAAACA
>Ga0214477_100229_pt1 | contig 39868 bp, 29 predicted proteins | sample M1_20Mar14CPVII9_FD_165058 | JGI IMG/M metagenome (GOLD analysis project Ga0214477, IMG submission 165058) | Marine eukaryotic communities from Monterey Bay, California, United States - M1_20Mar14CPVII9sort6BwellC16 | ecosystem: Environmental > Aquatic > Marine > Unclassified | place: USA... | reverse complement strand
TACGGATACTTATCGGATACAAATATGGATATTGTACCCATATATATGTCATTTGTATCCAAATTGGCTGGCCACTTTGGCCAGAAATCTGGCCTCATTGGCCAATGGCCAGCTGACACAGTCCTACAAGTCAGTTCATCTAATTAGTTTTCATGTCAATTGGAAACTCTGTATTGAGTCGATATCTTATATCTTACACCACCAATTGAAAGATAACAACGAAGAGTACAAGTAGAGGAGAGATCAATCCCCTAGATCATACTGTACCGCACACTTCCTTGACACTATACCTGGGGGCAATGATATATCTGCTGCTGAAATGATGGCTGGGATCATGGACGGTCTGTCAGGTGTGATTTTAAGGACTAGGTCTTAGGTGAAGAGGGTTTAGATAGGAGCTAGGATTGTGCTGTTGGAAGCTTAATCAGCACTCTAGTTACTGGATACTAACATCAAGTGATTCCACTTGGTTGTAGGGGTATCTTGATGGATAAGCCAGCGTTCGTTAATGATAGAATATCTGTTAGAGATGTATCACTTTCTCTATTCCTCATTTTGTCATCTATCTGCTTATGATACCCTCTTCCTCTTCTTGTCAGAAGTGGGGATGAACATCAACGGCATGGCAAGTGCAAACTCGTATATTGCTGATAGTTTTCTCTTCTCAACTTGGTAATCATACTGATCGTCTCTTGCGTCATAATCAGAACTATCATCACTCTCCTCATCGTAATATTCGACCGCTTCCTCTGCCCTATCAAACCAATCAATTACATAGGGCAAAGCCATTAGATTCCGTTCATCTCCAGATCCCAATTCAAAAAACGGTTCCATATCAATGTTTGGATGGTGTTGTAATATCTTCTTGATTGCAACATACTTCTTGTTGATACCTCTGTTCAGATTTAATAAGACCATAAGTTCTATTCCAATCCTTTCTTCTTGAAGACCTTCATAACCAACAGCAAATTTTGAAAGAGTATGATTTGATGAATATGTAGCATTGATACTTGTTGTATCGCATAATACTCCAGAGAAGGTATTCTCTAGACTATCATCCATCCGAATACCTCTCAGGTCGAGTTCCATCAATTTGTTGTTGCTGGCCAAACTGTTTGCAATGGCAATCGCACTCTCATTACCAATCTGATTACCACGGAGGTCCAGTTTCTTCAATTTGTCATCGTTTGCCAAACTATTGGCAATGGCGATTGCCCCTTCATTGCCAATTTGATTATGATGGATATCAAGAGTAACAAGATTGCAACTCGGATCTTGAAGTAAGGTGGCCAGTGCCTGACAACCAGTATTACCAATCCTATTTGCCCATAGATGGAGTTCTTGCAAAGAAGCACGCCCTCTCATTGCTTCTACCATTAGTGACAACTGTTCATCATTTAAGCCACTATTAGTAAGATTAATCGTTTTGAGATTTGTGCAACTACTCAAAGTTGTACTGATGACAAAACGTTCGTCCGCATTACTCAAATCACAGGCCCAAATATGAAGAGCAGTAAGATGGTTGTTGTTCTCCTGAAATGCCTTCAATATTTCACATCCTACTTCGCCAATTTGGTTGTCTAATCCAATGTAGGAGAAGCCATTGAGCTTGAACTTATTAATAGAAGAGTTTTGTTTTATACCTTCAAAGAACCCACTATTTGTTGCAGATAATCTAATACCTTCAAGTTCGACATACAATGTTTGCAATTTGGTATTCCTCCCGATGCAACTACCAAGTGTAGTATAATCACCTCTATTTCTTGATGAAAATAATCCTCCATCACGGGAGAGGACGTTATCCTTGTTGCATATACCCAACTCAATCAAATTGTCTAACTCAATTCTATGCAATGTTTCTGTAGACATGATCGACAGCGTTTCTTCACTATAATCGTTCATAACTTATAATCAGATGGTAGTTGATTGAATAATATGCTGGGAAGATGATAAACTCTTAATACCTTAACTAATATTAAACTGCAGATACGCCGCTACCAGTAGAATGTTAAAAACTACTACAATTTATAAGCTGATTATTTGCTCGTAAGGTGCACACTTAATACCTTAAAACCACCGCTTTTTGCTATCGAACTATTAATACTATAAACGGTGTATGCAGATCTTTAAAGAAGGTGGTGAACTATTGACTACACTGAACTGGTACCGATTCCAAATCTAATCAAGGCACGCAAACAAATATGCAAAGACATAGGTAGGTAGTATCTAAACAACGCCATAATATCAGATCTAAAATAAGTTTAATTTATTAAAGGAGTTTTCAGTCAGTTCGAAAACTCTATATAGTCAATTACACCACCACTCGAAAGAGTAATAACTGAAGCTGTGGTACAAGTAGAGAAGCGTGACGTAATCAGAATGATACCATCACAAACAATTCCCTAGATCATACCATACTGCACTAACAATACTAGTCCTTGAAAATCTAACAACAAGCACAGGTATCCCTAGCTGGGTTTTTACTCTGTCAGATCTGGCCTTGCTACTACTACTTAGCATAGAGGTGCTGTTTATTATATGTTGCATGATATAGTCGGCGGCATCTATTGAACAACCTTGTTGATTCGGTTATTGCAATACTGAGTATATGGTGGGCGCGGCGCAGTGTCGAGCTACTTTTGTAGTAGGATACCAACAACTTATTATACAACTTACTCAATAAATTATCAACGATTAACAATGGCAAAGGATAATAGTAAAGCCTTCCTAAAGAAGTCACTATACATCCTATTCATCTTTATAATCGGTGTAATAAACTTTCTAAATTCACAACGCGCCATTAAACCAGCAAAGATTGAATTAAACCTGGCATTAGTTCAGAATTATCAACTCTAGATGCACCACCCACAAAAATTGTTGTATTAGGTCAGCTCAATTCAGGCAATGTATATACATACAATATACTAAAGAATGCATTTAACAATATACAAGTAACATTACATGAACATATCTATCGTAATGATTTCTTAAATACAACGGAAATATATGATATATCAAGTAGAACTGATATATTATGGATATTAACAATGAAATCACCATGTGATTGGGCTGATTCTGTAATGTTATCACAAAAGGATGCATGTGATAAGAAGGTATTAAGTGGTGAACAATGTAAGATGTATGAATTTGCATCTGATGCTGATTATTATCGCATACCATGGTATGACTGGCCTAGCAACAAGAACAGTACACAACAACAAGAAACTGCCAACATTATCAAAAGTAAACCATATCAAGATTCAAAGTATGATGATATATTCGATGCACGACAACGTAAACTACTACTATTCAAACAAATTATGGAGACAGTACCCCGTCATGTTAAGATTGTACGTCTATCCGAATTTCAACTCAATCCAGACATATTTGTCAAGGACTTAGTCAAAGAATATCAATTCACTTTGAAGAAGAAGTATACACCACCTCCACCAATACAGAATATGTTGTTTACATGTATGAGTTATACAAAGTGGATTGAGGCACAACAACGTATAGATTGGACGTTGGAAGGATACTTTGGTCATAATCATTTAGATTGTCATTTATGCCGTGGCGGTGTGGATGATCAATCGACGAATGATGAGGAGGAAGATGACGATTTCTTCTCAGAGAGTGATGGTGCACCTTCCAACATATGGGGTGAATCTACAACTACTATACCATCAAACATTTATATTCTAGGCGAGAGAAATAGTGGAACGACATTTGTATCAAACACATTAGCAGAAGCATTTGAAGTCCCCAACACGATGGGTAGTAATCTCGAGAAATTCAGTTCTGACATACCAGTTTTACTCCATAAACATATGTTTCGCCACGATTTGTTAACTAATAAAGAACTGGCAGAGATTAAAGCAAGAGAGGATATCCTGTGGATAATGGTAGTACGATCGCCATGCGATTGGGGCGAGGGAATGTTCCGTAAGCCATATCATTTATGTCCACCGAAGAGTCCAGAGAAGTGTGGTCCATCGTCTGATCCAAATGATAAGATATGGTTGAATCAAAATTCAGTTGCCGGTAAATCATTATTGGAGTTTTGGACCGAGATGAAATGGAATGATTGGGCTGAGTCGGTACCGTTCTTGCGAGATAATGGAGAAAATGAGTGGAAGAAGAAGAAGGGCAAGAAGAATGTTGAAACCAAAGAGATTTCGATATCAAAAGTTAGCTCCAATTATACTTACCCAAACGTGTTCAGTTTACGTCGGCATAAGCTTGAGATTATGGAACAGATAGTGGAAGTTATGCCTCGGAATGTCAAGCTGGTTCGGTTAAATGAACTTGAGAGAAGTCCCGAGCTCTTCATACAATGTTTGGTGAAGGAGTTTAGCCTAACAGTGAAAGATGGATATACGCCTCAACCAAAATCAGCAGTAGCACACGGAACTACTTGTCTAACCAAAGAGGAATGGGACGCTGCACAACAAAGTATCGATTGGAATATGGAGGCAGATTTTGGCTACGGCCCATCCGAATGTCGCCTTTGTTATGGATATGATCGCTCTACAAGATTATACACCAGAGTTATGAACGGGAAGAAGAACAAGAAGCTCATAAATGAACAAGCAGGCAAGGGTAAGCAGGGAAACAAGAGAGGCAAGGCTGCCACCAAAGCACTGGCTCAGAAAGAGAATGAGGAAGTAGTCAACGGTGAAGAGGCAGACTCCGATAGTGAAAGGAGCGAGGCAGTAATACCACAGAAGATAGAATCAGATCTTAATGATGCCATCGTGGCAGCCGATAGAGAAGTAGAGGAAGATAGTGTAGACGATAGTGATACCACAGACGAGTCTGAAGAAGGGCCACGAATCTGGCATGTGATGTGGGGCGTTCCGAATGAATCAATCGACAGAAAAGCATATGGTGGCAAGATCCGTACATTTGAACCAGATTCATTCACTGGCTGTTGTGATAAGATGATAGAGTTGTCTTTGAAATCATACATCGCCAACCTTCCGAGCGATTACCAGATATACTTTTGGAATATTGGAGGCGGATCGAATTGGAGTACTCGCTATCTTGAACACATCGATCTTCATAATTCAAACAAGGTGAGACCGATGCTGTTTGATATTGAGAAGGAAGTAGGAGACGATAAAGTCCTATCTGCCGCATATGCCTCCTTACCAGAAGTAGTACCTCGTGGTGATCTGATAAGATATATCATTATGCGAAACTATGGAGGTAGTTATGTCGATATAGATGGAGTTTTGGTGAAGCCTTTGCCATATGTCGGAATGCCAGTGATAAATTTAAGCCCTGCCAAGACTTCAGCCGACAAACCTGACCATATGACATGCACTGGTGAAGGTTTCACTCAAGAACCAAAGACTTGTATCCTGTCAAACAATCTCTTCATTGGCTATTCAAAGAACCATAAACTGTTCCAGATCATTCTTGATACAGTCAAGTCAAATGTAGATGAGAAAGGCATACTATCATGTAAACTGGGCAGAATATTCTGTTTAGGACCAAACTTCATCACAAGTGCATTATCAAACAGCGGTATAAGAAATATTTCTGATTTGGGCGTATTGACGGGGCCATATCTGAGAGACGGTGGAACTTATAAAAGCAATGAGTACACTTTTATTGCTCACATTGGCTTGAATAAAGGTGATTCAAAGTTTGTGGGCGATGGTTTTTGTGATGCCAACAAGATGGTATCAGAGCTATGTCAATTATACATATCAACCACAGAGTAGAGGAAGACAGTCTAAACGATATCGTATGGAGAAGACAGCCGAGTTTGAGTAACTGTTACTCATTACTTATATTGCTGAAATTGCTCCTCATCCATATGTCCACTGAAGACTCTATGAATAACTTTATTCATAAACTCTCTAAGTAATATAATCAATCGGAATATAGCCACGAATATCCGTCTTGTGACCTCATAGGCAAAATCACAGGATGATGCCAAGGGAGCAACAAATGCCCCGGTACCATCCACTACCATCTGTCCAAGTGGTGATAAGTATAACGATTGATATCGCTGTCCCTCCCAAAGCAATGCCTCCAAGTATGTCGGATTTAACAGTCCATGATCAGTCATAGGATCACCAGTTCTTGATGCTAAGAATATAATTTCTTGTTCTAATGGAAATCAGAAGTGAATTCCACACAATGGTCACAAGCATATCCAAGAAGAGAGGGAGGGAGGGGGGTTAGTATTTGTTAGTAATGTGCAAAACCATATCATATGTACAATTCAACTCAATCCAGCAGCCACGTGAGTATGCATTCATATCTTGGTTTCACAATCAGAATCCAATGCCCACAAATCAAGGGCCAGTGGTCTGTGACCATTGTGCACAATTAACTTCTGCTTACCTAATCCTCCACCAAATGCAAAGCCTGATTTAAGTGCCTTAACTGCACTCGGTACTACATTCAGTATTGGATCATTCACTCCATAATAGTTAATACATCGTGCAAAATATGGAAATTCTGATGTGCATATCGTAGCTGCACCTCCGAAGGATATAATTTCAATACGTTTACATTCTTCAATGTTTAATCGTTTAGCTGCCAACCATGTTATTACCGATCCTTGAGAATGTGCTATATGTATAACTCGTCCTGATTTGCCAACTTCTTTTAATGCTGATCGTAAATGTATAACTAGGTTGTCTACCTCGGGTGTTATTCGTCCCATTTGATGTGTACTAGCTTGTAAACCATCCTTGAAGAAACCAATGTAGTCTGATTCCGATGTCATGGAACTTGGATTATGACAGTAATCGACTGGGACATTACCAAATGCTGTGGATATGACAAATGTTGGATCTGTCATGTGTTCTGGACGGTGTGCTATACCGTTTACCCAAGTTAACTTTGTTTTACGGGGGAATAACTTTCGTTTTATACTCTTTGCTTCTACTACTGATATTGGTGATGATACTAATTCAAGTTGCAATGATATTGCAGTGAAGAGAAGGAAGGTTATGATTGTCATCCATTGTTGTTTGTACTTCATTGATATCACGTTTCTTCTCATTGTTGATCTCTATCCACCATAGCATTAGCCACTCTATGATAATATGCCTATTGTTTGTATATTTATATATGTATTGATATCATATTCTTTTCATTGCTTGGTATCTATTACAAAAAGCTCGATATTCCCCACTCTCGAGTATTGCAGATTAATGATCATCTTCATGACATTCAATTAATTAAGGTAATTAATAGAGGACTCCAATGTAGGATACCGTGATGAGTTGTAAGAACTTGTCGACTCTAACATATGTTTGCAGGGTATGGTATATATCACAGTGTTTCTGCTTGTAGTTGCGTTAGCCAACTGATCACTGCTACTCATAACACTTCAATTGGTTGTAATCCGTGAGGATCCTCGAGGATACCACCCCTAAAATTTACAAGAAATTGATTGAGAGACTCTTATCGATTGCGAGTTTGAGGTTTAATATGCTCTTAATACACAAATAATAAGTCAGATATATCTAGAATAAGGTTGTGAAGAATCATTTACTTTTGTTCTCTACTGATATAATCTTGTAGGCTTGTAATAGGCAGGTTACAAACTACATACAAAAGTTACAAAAATTATGCAAAAGCAAGAAGATAAAGGTGATGCATTTGCAAACCTATTGAATACACTGGCAGCTAACGGTGTCAAAATTGATACGGCTGATAGTACTAGTAGCTCTGTAAATGATGTATCAGATAATACGACAGAAGCCGCCGCCGCCGATACTGCTTGTGAAAGTAATGCATTAGATGTGAGCAAGAATTCTGAGTTGATTAATTCTTCTAATCATGCACTGAGTGTAGAGGAAGCAGCATCAGTTGAAAAGGATGATAGTATAGAAGCAGATATGGACAAAGATTTTGCTGATATTAACGGCTGTATAGAAGCTGACACAAAGTATAAACGGTATATTGAGGGCGAATCTGATGAGCTTGACACTTTGAAAGTGAGAAATTATGATAAAAAAGAGGAAGTTGATACTCATACAGAAGGATTGGAAGTTGTTACATCAAACGATGCAATTGAAGATATAACAAGTACAAAATCGACATCAATATCCGATACTCCATCAAATGATAAACACATGGCGGCCTATGCTTTGATATCAACCGCAAAAAGAAAATCACCACCAAAGAGCAGCAGCTCGACAACAACACAAAGCATACCATTAAAGTCATCACATGTTGACAGTAAAACATCATTACTAACAAAAGGTATGTCCTACTTTGGACGAAGTACTAATACAACAACACCAAAACAATCATCAGTTAGATATAACAATAAAAATTCCGATACACAAAGTGTCATGTCGGAAATATCCACAGATGTTAAATCAACAATATCATCAGCTGCAAAGGCAAAGCAAGATAAAGAGGATATAATACTAAAGCAACATCTCAAAGAATCTGGATTGATACTACTCAAACGACTTATCGAATTTCTATCCGAATGTCCACCAACTATAGATGAAGGTTCATTAGTTAGTGAATGGCGTAGAAAGAAGGAATCAAAAAGTCCTACAACTCATCAAAAGAAGAAGAAGAGAGCAAGAGGATTAACATTACCAGCCTCGGCAATTGGGTGGTTATCAAGTCAATTACTAGATGATATAGACGATACTGATATATTAGATGACGTACCACGTCAACAATTGGATTGTGTACACATGTCATTACGACGTGTGACTAGTTTACGAATCTCAGGCGAAGTTTGGCCACCACCACATCCATCGACTATGAAAGGCAAGAGTAAAAAGAATCTAGATGAGGGCAAGAAATCATTAACAACCAATTTATTATCAAAGTTGGCAATTGATACTGGTAGTATAGATGATGAAAGTTCCTGTGGCACAGGACCATCGACAGTCTACGACGTAATATCACCACCAACATTATCAAAATTTCAATATTATCATCATGAAATACAATATAATCCAAATGTTAATATGATATTCTTTCCAAATGTTAATAAGTTAGTTATTAATGGTATACCACCCAATTGGATTAGTAATTTAGATACATGTAAGAGGTTGGATGTATTTCAGTTGGAGAGGGGGTGTATATTAGATGTTAATTTGTTGTTTTTTCCTGGTGATGTTATTCCTCCTGTTGATACAAGTATTCAAGAGGATAGTATACCTAGGAACTTAAGTCTAATTGATGAGAATATGGAGAAGAAAGTGGAGGCAACAACTCTGCAGCAGCAGTCAGCTGACGATGATGATATCAAACAGCAACCAATATTATCTGCAACTCCATTCGAATACAAATCAATATCAAAACTTAAACTAGCCAACTGTGCCATGGGTGAAACAGCTGGACTACGTGGTATCAAGAGAAGAAGAAGGTCCAATAATGTACCACGGATACCACCACTTGCTCGATTTCCCAATCTCACTTCGTTGAATTTGTCAAATAATGAATTGTTCAAGAGCAAGACTGTATTTGCTGGACTTTCGGCTTTACCACTTTTATCGTCGATTGATTTGTCGTATAATCGACTGTCAAGGTATGTGCTTTGTGTGTCTGGTGTGTCTAATGATTTTAAGAATATACTCACTGACCACTCGCATCTCTTCACCCTTCTCATCCTCTTTGCAGCTTGGATGATATATTCATGCATATAGGAAACGTTACTGAATTTATACTAACGGGGAATGAAATCTCGTCAACACGAGGATTGGATCGTCTCTTTTCATTAGAACGTCTATCATTAGATGAGAACAATATATGTAACTTGGCGAACATATCCGGTATTGCCAAGCTGCCTTTCCTGATGAACTTTGATTTAAAAGGTAATCCATTAGAGAGCGAAGACCCCGCGGCATGCCGTATTAAAGTATTCAACTTATTCCGTGAGGTTAGATGCAATAATTTGCCCAAGAATGCAACCTTTCGTGATATGCAGCGACTGTTGCCCGTCTTGGATAATGAAGTTGCCATTAAGAATGAATTGGTTGCATTGAAAGATCTCACTTTTCGCCAAACTGTGATATCAGTGGACTCGATGGTGCCTCCTACTGCAACAGATAGTACCAATAACGACAACGATGGGGATATGGACGATGGACAGCAGATTGATGAGAGTAATGAAATATCTATCAACATGCCTGATCAAAGAGGTGGAATGCGACGTGTTGTCAAGAGCGGTAGAGTAAACACAGCCCATCTTAGAATAGCTGGATCAGATCTGCTCAATGAGAAGGCAGCTACACGAATTGAACGACTTCATTGCGAGAAAGACAATCTATTCGATAAACGGAGGGATGACATCAGACACACTAATGTTCAGTTCGACATGAAAGATTTGATCACGTCCATCCGCCCTGTCGCTGAGCCTTTCATATTACGAGAACAAGATGGGAATTCACAGAGTTGTCTATCATTAACAAAGACCTCCTCGTCACATGGCAGTGGTGATGAAGACGTTATTGCTGAAGGTAGCTCTCCTAAAGAGTCTTTTCCGTACAGACTACCATCATCTATTCTGTCTGAGGCCGATGATGAGGTCTGGAATCCAACTATACACGCGGATCTCGTAATTCCTTCTGACACTTTTGTTTGGGACCTGACACCAAGTGATGATAATGAACAAGGTCAAGTAGCATCAGATGAAGGATCGTCTTCTCTTAATGGCGATGATGACAAGCCTTCTTGGTTAAAGGAAGAGCACGATGGCGGGGACGAAGGTAGCACGGATAGTGATCCATCCAATCAACACGACAGAAAGGAGAGGAAGATTATCAGTGAGATTTGGGAGCAGTCATACCGTGAGAATATAACACCACAAAAGAATACTCTTCCTTTGAAGACAACTCATTCTTCTGATGTCAAACCAACTCAACAACAGATGGTTGATTTCAATGCGGCAGAGAAAGACTCTCAATATGATGGCCCATCCGACTATAAGCCACTCTTTGTGGCAACTGATCTTGATCTCTACTTTGATTCATACATATTTCATCATGATTCTGTTGAGGAGAAGGAGAGAGAAGAAGAAGAGGAGGAAGGTGGCAATGTCAGCAGAGAAATCACAGCTCCAAGAATCCAACTATTCAAGTTTGATAGAGATACTCTCATCAATAGCAAAAGACAAGAGGATACTTCTATTCTTCCATCAGAACTAGACTTTAGTGAACGATACGTTGGAGTTTGGAAAGAAGACGTCTTAGCATGTGGTCCGTATGCACGCACACGTCTATCACCCATACAAATGACAAAGAGAGGCTTCCATGGAGACCCCACCATGCGTAATACAAAAGATGTCATGGTTAGTGAGGGTCGAAAGTTCATTTTATGCCTATCAGATGTTGCTTTATACTTTATTGTTGATGATGAGGTGTCTCAAAAGCCTGCAGGCTCAACGAGGACATTTCCATCACGTATTCCTCCAAACTCGGTAAGTGAAGAAGCAAATGATATATGTGTTACCTTACCCATTTACTCTTTTTGACTTTCATTCTGACATGTCTCGACACATTCGACTTCTTCTCTATCTCACAGACTTTTAGTGATGCGTATTGGCCTCATGCAGTGATAAGACACCCCTTGAATTGTCTACGAGGTATCACAATTGGGTTTCAATTTCAACGACTAATCCTTCGATTTTGTATTGGAAATGCCTCGTCATCGTTCGAATATACATATGTTATATTGACAAGCAACAAATTACAGACAGTATCATTACTTCAGAAGCTCCAATCACTATTAGCTGCTATCGATAGCGATCGTCTGCCTGGATTGGAAACATTGATTGATAATGATGACAAGACTTTCTTGGATGAACTCGGTGCACCTCGATCTAACGAAGTCGTCATGCATTACTCAATACTGCATCAGATATGGAAGAGGGGTGACAGAGAGGCGTCAAGAAGAGCTTTTGTCATTACAGACGCGAGGGTATACCTTCTTGATGAGTATTACATTGGAGATGGTACAAATCCAAATGATGATAACGAGAAGAGGAAGAAACTGGGAGATGTCTCATTTGCCATTATTGACTCGGCAAAGCTCAACCGCGTCACAGAAGTACGTGCGGCTAATGAAGACCCACGGAAGATTACTTTAGTCATCCTTCCACAAAACAAACTGAAGCGATCTCATAGATGGAGACTAGTATGTGGTGATGGCGAAGGAGCTGAACGATTGATTGAGGATGTCAGGAAGGCGTTGGCTTGAATGCTGCAAAGACTTCAAATGATCATATCATATGATTCATAAAACTAAAGAAGATGTTCTATACATATACTGATGTAATATCTAGACTTAGAGAAGCTACACTCCTCTCTTCTCAATAAGTTGATCAAGATTGCTTCGTGTATTTCCAGAGCACACAAAGCAACAGGTTGCAACCTACTCAATGCTGTTGCTGTTTCCATAACCAACAACTTACATTGTTCCAAAAGTTAAATCTGGGAGATCAGGGGGATTCCAATCATGTTCATTGTTACCATCCTCATCGTCAGATGATGAATACTCATTAGCGGGGTCGCCTCCGAGGGCGAACATTGCAACACGAGGGTCATAGCGCGGGTTAGGAGACTTAACAGGAGACTTAACAGGAGAAGCCTGCTTGAGGTCATGATTCTCATCTGTAGATCCATCTTCTTTGGCACTTGGTTTTTGATCCGACAATGGATCCGCATCGTCTTGGCTAGGGGAAGAGTTACGCAATTCCTCAGCAGCAGCATCAGATTCAATAATGGATTGAATCTTCCTCTGCTCCTCCACCCTTTCTAGCCTCTCCTGTTCCTTCTTTTCTTTCTTCTCCTGATCCTTCTTTTGCTTCTTCAAAGCACGCTCAACGTTCTTACTTTCTCGAAGCCTTGTCTCCTCATCCGATTCCCCAAACCCTGGAAGATGTGCGTTTCACAGTTTATGAAGATGTAAGAGAGGGATAACTACTGTTAGTACATATGATTTGCAAAGGCAGTCGAATAAAGGCAATGAAAGGCTAAAAGAAGTGGCAAGATCACGAGACTTCATATTGAACACTTAAAATCACATGATAAAACAATACAAACGCGGACTTTCCTGTTGGCACGCCAAGACGTTCTAACAACTCATCCTTTCGACCTGATACCTTGAGCCCTCGTTTCTTGACCTCCGCTTTCATTTCAGAAGCCTTCCATGACCTATACTCTCTCCATCGAATAACTGGTACTCCAAGTAATCCCAAAAACACATCCCGATGTGCATTCTTGTTCATACTAATGTTGCGTAAAGTCAACTCATTGTGCAATTGTTCATTTGTCATGGATAATAGTACCGATTGTTCAGGGATTGGCGGACCTGGCCTATCCTTCATGGACAAGTAATCATTAACACCAACATTACGTAATACACTAAATGATACAGGACGTGGACCTTGTGCTTGCTGTAAAAAGCTCTCGAATGGGATCTTGGCAACTCGTCCCGCAGCATAATAGATTGGAATATCACCCGCACGACAACCAGCCTCTTCACTTTGTGATGCTTTGGCTACTTCTGTAATGATTACTCCCTTGCCATCTCCTTCTTCTTGCATCAATGTCAATCCCAACTCAGTTGGTTGACGAAGAACAATTTGGATTACAAGTTTACGATCAAGGGATGGAGGAATGTTAGGATTGCCCCCTCCCCACTGTGGTGCCGCTGCTGCCGATCCTCCTCCCCCAATATTTGGAAGCATAACATTATCATTTGCGAGCACAGCGGGATCTGAATATTGAGAGGTACTGTTGCTATTATCCAATGCTGATGCCTGCCTCTTCAATGACTTCATTGCTTCATACGATCCTGCCTTTGCTGGACCACACGAAAACACTCCATCGGGTTTGGCAGCTGATAATGCATTATCCAAAAATGTATCTTCTTCCTCTCCATCCAATGAAACACGTGGTAATCTATTATCATCATCCAATGAGAATTGCTGTTGTTCGTGTTGATGATGTTGATGCTGTTGCATACCAATATTATCATTATTAATCCCCCGCTGCATATTATTCATTATCAATTCAGCATCAGCACTGCATGATCGAAGTACACTATGGTAGCAAGTTTATCCAAGAAGAGAGGGAGGGGAATTATTATTAAGGGAATATCCAAGAAGAGAGGAAGGTAAACATCTAGCAAATTCAATTCAATTCAATTTATAACCACACGATTACACATTCAATAACTTGGTTTCACAATCAGAACCCAATGCCCAAACATTGTTCACAATCAACTAATTCTACTCACCTAAATACAATCGGTCGGACATCACTTTGACATTGCTTCAGAAAATCAATATATGGTATTTTAGTAACAACACCCGACGAAAAAATAACTGGTATATCACCAGGGAAGCATCCAAATCGTTCTCCCTGTCCACCTTGTGCAACTTTGGAAATAATTAATGAAGCACCATCTTCTTGTTTTTCTAGTGTAAGACCGAGTGTACCGTGATTTGGTAATACTACTGGCAGTACGATTCCCCTTTCAGGATGTTGATGTTGTTGTAGAGGAGGTGGTACGAGTGATGTATTTGTATTATTAGCAGTTTGTGCCAATGGAGAATAAAACGGTGGAGGAGGCATTCGATGTAATTGTTGGTGTCCTATTGATATGCTTCCCATATACGTTGGTTGCTGTTGTAATTGCTGCTCTTCTTTCATTTGATCAGTAGTTGAAGATGAAACCACTTGGTCAGGTTTAGCATCACTATTTGATGCGGCTATATAAAGGATAGGTATTGTTTTGAGGGAGGGTTGATATCAATATCAAAAGTCAGACGTTAAGAACTCAAACTAAATGAAACTTAATAAATAATATTATTATATCCACTCACCGTGATCCACCGCCGCCTCAGCATTAGCATCGTCATATGTATCTCTATTCATCCTTTTATATAACAACCAGAGACGGAGAGCAACTAATAAACAACAACAATCATCACTGTACAAAATGTGACAGTGTATCGCCAAATAAAAAGAATTTTTAGTCATGGAAAGAAGCTCAGAGCATGATTTGGAGAAGAGTTAGGAAGAAGAGGAGGGGCGGCACAAACTCACATGATTATATATTGATATAATATAAAGCATTAAAGATATTATCGGCGGTTTAGTTTACATTGCTATAGTCTTTTCTTTATATAAAAGACGAGCGTCACCTTCGAGCATAGATAGGACAATCCATACTCAATTATTACCAAGTAGTTATGGACTATTATAGTAAAGGAACACTGCTTAGAATAGAGAGAGGTGATACTTTGAATGAGCTGGGAATATGCAACACGAATCAGGTCGTCTCAAGTGATGGAAGATTATTTACATCAACAGAAGGTGGTGATTATAGTAGACTTGGTAGTTGCATTGGGAGAAATACTCAATTAAAAAGGTTATATGTTGAACTTCGAGGCATTAGATTATCTATTACTGATAGTGGATTCTTTGAAGGTATCAAACAAAACTCTTCGATTGATAAGTTTAAACTCAATGGCTTTTCCACTGTTCTACCAGATGGTACGGGAGTTGGCGAAGTAGGATGTGAACTGTTGAAAGCATTTCAGGAGAACAACAGCCATCTTACTTCTCTAGAAATATGGTCTTGTGATATTGGCAGCCGCGAAATGCACGAGATTAGTTCAACTCTGAGTAGTTGTACAAACCTAAAAAAGTTATACTTTGCCTACAATAACATGAGGGCAAATCAGTTTCTACTTATGGTCGATGCAATTAGAGGACACAATATTTCTGAGATTAATTTATCTGGTAGTAGAATTGGCAATGTCGGATGCGAAGCACTTGCCACCCTACTTGAGGATGCAAGTTGCTGTATACAGACTCTCAACCTCTCTGATAATTCTATTGGAATTCATGGACTAAATACTTTATCCAACAGTTTAGCGAACAATTCAAAGTTGAAGAGACTCCACCTTTACGATAATCAGTTTGATAAAAGCAGTGCCGAGGATGCCTTCGCTGATTTATTATGCAATACAACAAGTATCAATGCTACACACTTCTCCAATCATACACTTTCAAAGTTATCTGTTGGGTATGATGAAGAAGAATCGAATGGAATACAACTTTGTCACTTGCTACATTTGAATATGTGTTCAAACAAAAAGTGCATTGCAATGATAAAGATTCTCAAGTACCATCATATTGATATGGAAGAGCTATTTGAATGGGGCTCTGAAGATGAACGGAATCTATTGGCTTTGCCTTATGTTGTTTCTTGGTTTGATAGGGCAGGGGGGGCTATTAAAAGGTTAAGGCCTTATTCAGAATATCCTGATCAAAGAGATCTGTCGGTCAAGAAGTTATCTGCTATGTATCAGTTTGCTCAGGTTATGCCATTATTGTTCGCCCTCACCTCTCAGAACGAATTCAATGGCAAGAAGAGGAAGAGGGTTGACTAGGCCACTTACATGGAAGTTTTCGAGTTCTTCTTGCTCTGATAATGATTTGTAATGTGATGATAGAGATAAAACTTTGATGTAACACAACTCTATATCTAATAACTACCTCTATCAATGCAGCCTCACATTTATTAGAACAAAGAATCCTCTTGACATTCACCAAACGTGACAGAAGTATCAATGAATGCTGGAGCCCAACCACTATTATAAAAGGATGTCACAACCTCTCCATCATAAGTCATATCATAGACACGGTAACCTTGATTCGAACTCGACTCCTTTATAGTTAGTATATATTGAGCCTCCTCATCAATGCAGTAATCATAAGAGTCATAACCATCATTCGTCACAGTATCACTAAACACAGTCACGCCTTTACATTTGTTGACGAGATCCAAGGCAACCTCATTTAATTCGTTACTATCAAGGTGTAGACTAAGTGTCTTCTTTCCAAGACATTGTGTCGGAGATACAGTTGGCTTAAGAGTTGGACTCTTTGTAGTCGTTGGACTTGTAGTCGAGTCATCACAAACGACAGAGAGTACATATGTCCCCTCCGATGATTCATAACCACTGTAAGGTGAAGAAAGAGAACGAGCATGTCAACAACCGCAACATTGCAGAATGAGGATACTCAATCGAAGAAACTTACTGGACGTGGACTTTATAGTCGACACCTTCTTCTGCCTCAATCTCGACCACACTTTGAAGACCACAAGAGTCATCATTGCCTCCAACATAATCGGTTCCCAGCTCACGATATACATCAAGCATCGTATCAAAGTCAGATCCACAAGTATTCAGGGTTACTCTTCCCGTGACATCGGCTAGTCGGTACCACTTTCCATCTTCTTCGTCAACAGTTGAGTCTGTCAAAGTACTACCACAGGTAATTACAGTTTCAAGATCTTGGGGGTTAAAAGACGTTGGTTTTGATATAGGCGTAGGAGTGGGGAAAGGTGCAGTCGGAGGAGTAGGGTTGCAACTTTCAATTCCAAACTCTTGACTTTCTTCAATAGTACTAAATTCACCTCTTTCTGCCACTAGCTCTCCGTCATAGAACACCTGATATGAACCATTACCTTCTAAACAGCAGATTCCGTCGCCATATGCGTCTTTGATAATGAATGTATATTTCGTGTCTTCAATGCAATACTCGTTTGAATACTGAGTAAAATCATCAGTATATATACTGCCAAAGAAAGTACTACTCAGAACAATATCTTGGCTACAGGTTCTGATAAGATCCCATGATATCTCATTTGGATATGCGTCAGTGAGCATATCTATCTTGAGAATCTTACCAAGACAAGGCGTTGTTGGTTCTAGGCTGTCTTTTGTCAACCACGGGTGTCTTCCTGCCCGTCCAATCCAATATAAAGCCGATGTATTATATCCCTTGTCTTTGAAATGTTTATACATCATTGCAGCTGCTCTAATCTCTGGTTTATAATGACCACTTGAGTAGTTGATACCCCACAATCGTCCATTCTTACCAATGTACAGCTTGCCTCCACTAAGAGCGGCCTGCCCAGAGAGTAAAGTCATGTGTTGAACTTCACCAGGTGAGATGTAAAATGATCGATTGAGGTTCCACATATATGTATAGGCATTATCATTATCATCTCCACTCTCGGGTACCAACTCATTGTTATGCTTGTATCTTGCGATAAGATCTTGACCATCCTGTGATTGAGTGATATACATTTCATGCTTCACTACTTCCTCATCATCCAAATATTGATGAGTTCGTTTATCGAAACATGGCAATTCGCATGACATTTTGTTGCATCTATCTTTATTCCTTCCCCGCTTGTGTTGCAATAGTTGTCTACCAGCTCCATAATCAAGCCATTCAAAGAAATGTTGTCCACTAAATGGCTCTTCATTCTTCCATTCTTTGCGGTACTTTCTGAAACAATAACTCCGATGACCACGAGGATCAATAACCTCACATAAATTTGCTACATCAGGAAGGTAAATACTACCTTTTGGTCCTTTGTATTGTTTTAGGAGCTGTTCAAATGCTTGCTCTTCTTCTTCAATTGAAATCTTTGGTTGCCACCATCGATATGTTGAATTGTTGGTTTGTTCTATAGACATTTTAGTGTGTAGTATATCGTCATCCCAGAGTATGTCTTTCTGTAGTATCCCCTCAAGCTCATGTAATGGTATCAAGTCTCGATTTGTAATTGGAAAGTTGTGAGCAATCGGCCTATCCTCCTCACCACATTCTATGATTGTATCCTTATTAGATTTTCTACCAAGAAACATTCTTATTCTTCTAACTGGTTGATAAATGGAGTAGTAGTGATGCGGTGCAGTTGTTTCTAAGAAGCCGAGACGTGAGTTACTTATTTGATGAGAAAGATATATATGCGGCATCGCCTCGAGGATACCCAATCCAGGGAAAGTGAAGGTAAAGTTGTACTTTGAACATTCTCTGCTTGTAATTATAATATCATCTCGTATCAGCATACCACGACAGTTATCATCATGTTCGTTATTATCTGATACCTTGTGGAGTGGAAAGAACACATCTCGTGCACAACTTGAAAGTTGTATCTCGTCGACATTGATTGAAGATGAGTTAGCAGCCGCCGTATGCCATGATGACCAAAAGTCAGCATCAGTACTACTAATGAGTAAAGTAGTACCGCCATATCCATATTTTATATTCTTCAACCCTATCCATACCAATTGCAAGCAGGCTATTAAACTTCCACATAATAACAAAACCTTAAGTCGGCTAAACTTGTTATCGGGGTATCCTATCATAATCTTGACGAAACTATAGCGCCGCGTCTTTTCACCATTAATGTATGGTGATAGAATGATGTACTCATCTACACATTCTATTCTCCGGTGGCCGCCCGAATTAGCATTGTTTCTTCATGGCTCTTCTTCTTTGACATAACAAAGCAAAAATGGGGTAAACCATACGAATAAAGTGAAAACCGTTTATATCTTTTTTGCCAAGTTGCTTGTTGCAGCTTTGACATTAGGTGGTATATAGACATCATTAGGTGATATACTTGGCGGTCATCATCTATTCATTGTTTCAATATAGCGGCTAAGAGTGGATTACAACTGGTATATCACTCCGTTTATATAAAAAAGAAGCAGTAGAAAACATATTGAACATGGCAATTACAGAAGTTACAAACCCTCCACCTGAGAGGGCAGAATCGACAGCATCGGTATTATCAGAACTGAAGAAACAATCAAGTGATGTAAACATAATCAAAGAATACAAGGATATGTTCTCAAAAGAAAAGTCGGATAAATCAGATTTAGCTACAGATCAAATTACAGATGTGGGAGATGCAGCACTTGATTTACTAAAGACTCTAATTGAAGAAGCAAAGACATCTAGTAGTAAAGATAATAAGAAATGGCAGTTTCAAACTTCGCCACATCAACACTTTGATAAGACATTGGATGATACATATAAAGCATTCCTATCATGGGCAAGGGTAAAACAGGATACAAGTAAAGTGAATGTGAGCAAGGCATTCCGACGATTAGAATCATATGCGGTAAGTTATCATCATATATTTCTCGTACATATCATATGCACATTTGTATATGCATATGCATTTAACTGTTAATGTATCATCATAAATCTAACAACGTCGTTTGGTATAATGTTTGTTATATACTGATATACTTAGGATTGGATGGATGATACAGGCACCGACCTAATTGAACCTCCGTTAACATCGTCATCAATTAAGAAAGCATTGGATGCATGGCAATTCAACTCATCAATCAACAGTGAAGGGCAATTAGTTTGGTGGTGTGATATGGGTAGAGTGGATATTACCAAAGTGAAACAAGAGTTTACACCGGAAGATCATTTACGAGCATTCGTATGGTATACTCACGCTCTCATGTATAATGAATCGGCACAACAAAATGGTATGGCATTCGTATACAACGTGGCGAAGATGGGTATGATACAATCATTTACATTAATGCCAGCGAAGCTTGGTGCCAAGTTGGACAAATTAACAATTGGCGTCCTTCCAATTAAGATGCAAAACATGTACATGTTCGAAAGTCCGACGTGGATTAATATCTTTATGAAGTTGATTGGTATGTTTATGAGTAAGAAGATGAAAGAACGAATGGTATTCATGAAGGACTGGAGTACTGATGAAACTGACAAGATTGGTGGATTAGATGCTATTCCCATAGGGTTTGGCAAAGTGAATGGAACGCTGGAAGGAAATGTCATTGAGGACTTATACTTTGGAAAAGAATAAGCGTTGTTGTATAGAGTCCTTGTATAGAATTTAAATACACTTAAATGTATGGATTGTCTTCAATATAATAACTAAAAACAGTTAGTTGGCACATAAGATATAAAAGAGTACATAGAAGAGGACACCTCTACTCCAATGGGAGAAAAAGATAGGTATCTTTTTTCTCTCAATGATTGAAGGACTAACTGTTGAGAGGTGCTTATACGTATTGATGCGGTTATAATATAATAGGTACACTAGACAAAGGTATGTTTGTGTTGGTTATTACATTGTATTACCGCCCTTTCAATCGGTGGTGGTAACTTTTCAAAATGATGTAGAAGATTATAACGAAGATGAAAATGTCTGGGATGTAAATGATACCAATTTTGATATTGAAGATTCTCTTACACAATTAAGTACTAACGACCCTAGTCTCACTGCTCTATCAATTGAAAACCCTGAGAGTTTTGCCTGGGAGAGCGTAGGCAAATATTTTGGAACTAATGATGAGTTGAAGTATTTATACATAACAGACATCAGCAAGGGTACAATTATTGATATATAGCAGCAATTCAACACCAATAATAAAGAAGATAAAACGGTTTTTACGTTCTTTCAATTAGTTGGAGGTTTGAGACCGGAGATATCGATTTATGTATAGCTCAATAGAGAGACAATAGTTTCAATTACATACTCGAAGACTCTTAGAGGAACAGAACAACCAAATTATAAATATGAGCGCTGAACACCAATCCGATAGGGATAACGAACAAATGGAAGATGATGAAGAAAAGTACGACGAGAACGAGAGAACTTTCGATATAAGTGAATATTCTATATTTAATGAAGAGTCCTTTTTACAAATACAAAATAATGATCGGCGTTGCACTGCAATCACCATTCCTTGGGGAGACTTTTCCAACAGTATTGATTGGGCGAGTGATAATAATATGTTATTGTTTGAAAATAATGATCAATTGAAAAGTATTGACATAAGTGGTTTATACAACGAAGAAGAAGAAGATGAAACTCCTGACCAAAATACACAGAACAATATCAAAGCATTCTTCAAGGCAATTAGTAATAATATATCTATTGAAACTTTTGCTATTGGAGAATGTAATCTACGGTTTAACCTTTCCAGAGTATTTTCTGATATGTCTCCTTTCTTTGAGAACAACAACAGCCTCCGCAACATTGGACTTCTTGAGAGTTATATTGGTAATTCAAACTATAGTTTATTAGCATCTTCTTTGAAGAAGAGAAGCAACAAAAGCTCATTGAGAATGTTTGATCGAGAGAGATGATAATATCAAGTACAAGGTGGCCGAAGAACTAATAACCTCACTAGAGGGGTATTACAACTTAGTCCACCTTACCTTGCTAGACTCGTCATTTGGAGGACGGGGCAGTTACATTGCAATATCAAATATCCTACAAGACCCGCGATACAAGTTGAAGGACCTTACTTTGTCATGCTTTGATACCGATAGTGAAGTTATGACTATCCTAGCCGATGCTTTAGTCAAAAGTAGAACGTTGGAGGTCTTTGCCCCGATCAACTGTCCTAGAGTGCATCAAGTCTCAGATATACTGGCGAAGGCATCATTTAGAATCAGCTCATTGAGATCAATTGATCTGAGCAATTCGACTTTTGGAATGCCGGGATTTAGGTCACTTGCTACTTGTTTAGAAGATCCTGCCTCCTCATTGCAGATTCTTCGTCTGAACAACTGTATAATGAATGATGATGAGGCACTTGCAGTTGGCCATGCTATGGCAACTAATACAACATTGAAAGTTCTTGAACTTGATAGTAATAATTCCGTCTCCCTAGTTAGCTGGGGTCACATTTTAGTGTGTCTACAACCCAGCTCATCATTGGAAAAACTATCAGTTAATCAGTGCAACATAAGTGACGAAATATTAGATATATTAGTACATGCCCTGGTCAATAACTCTACTCTGAAATCTCTTAGCATAAGGACCAATTATTCAATTAGTGCTAATGCATGGCGGAGCTTCTCAGTCTGTCTCCGCAACAACTCGGCGTTAGAAGAAGTTGATATGAAGAACAACAACTTCAACAATGGATCTGTTACAGCTCTGGTCAGTGCTTTGCAATATGACAGTGTTTTACATTCATTGCTAATGATCAACACAGTTGAACACGGGATAACCAGGAGAAGCTGGCAGGTTCTTTTGAATACTCTATGCAATAAATCAAGCATTGATGCATTATACACATCTAATCATACACTCTATGATATTGGCTGGTTGGGCGATGAGGACGAATTACATGTTCCCGAAGAACTAGTTTCTTTCCTCGAATTGAATAAAAATGATGACAAAGGCGAGGTAGCACGCCAGAAGATTATCCAGTATCATTTCTTGAATGGAGATAGTAACATCATAGAATTTGTCGATATGGAAATGAAAGTTTCCCCTCAAGCTCTTGCCTGGGTTGGAAGGAACAACTCCGGCCACTCTCTTCTTTACAGGATATGCCAAAGTACTCCTTCACTGTTTGATACAGAAAGTAAAGCAAAGGCAACGGGGACAAAGAGGAAGCATATATGCTAAATGAGAGGACATGAATTGGATATTAGCAGTAACATGTATAGATCATCACTTTTGTGTTGATAGTGCCTACTTTATTCTCCTCCAAACTAACATGGTAGCATCTACATTGTTTGAAGTAAAGCCATCGTCTGTTATGTATAAGGTACCGTCTCTTATTTGTTCCCAACATTCATTTCTTTCATTGCAATCATCAAATGATTGTTGCACAGCATCCACACAAGCTGCGGTGACACTAAAGACTATACCCCTAACTTTTACAACACGAGCAAGTTCATCTACAGCCATATCTAAATGTTTTCTAGCTGTTTGTTTATCTTTTCCTCCACTTAGATATATGGAATCAAGAGTGCCTTTGTCTAATACTGCATCATAACAATCGTCATCATATGGTAAATCTCTTGCATCTGCTACTCTTAAGTCCTCAATCAGTTGCAATCTCTTATCACCAAACATTCGCTTAGCACATTCAACGCCCTCCGGAGCGTAGTCAAACATAGTCAAATTAGTATAACCTGCATCAAACATGTCTCGGATACATGCATCATTGCCAATTCCTGGTATCAGTATAGACGGAGATGAATCGAGAGGTACCAATTCGATGATGAAAGGAGCTAAGTCTTCCCATCCACAATACCAACTGAATGTTGTAGTGCCCTCACTTTGGTCATCTAAAGTACTATTATCATTGTCTCCATAATCAACTAATGATTCTCTATATGATTCATCCCAGTATGTCATTCTGCCGAATTGATTGTCAGGCTCCTCCAGTGATTGTTGTGATGTTGATGATGATATTTCCATAAAAATTAATGGTCGTATCTTTTGCTCATATCTTATGTTGTTTGCTCTATTACTACAGCGTATCCGAACTGATAGGTTACTGTTCGATAACCAACCATAAGAGAATGTGGCTTGCAGTACTATTAGTATGATGGCCGCCATACTTACCACCATTATCGAGGAGGAAGAATAGAAGTGGTGTAGTTGGTCTTCAGAATGGGAGTAGTTGGCGAGTGAACTGCTTCTTGCAATAGCCGATGAAGCGAAGAGCTTACATTTCTACTTTGGATATACTACTTCTACTGTCAGACAAATACTGTCTAATTAGAACCAGTATCGAGTAGAGTTCATATTCATAAGAAGTGCATATCATGTGCTCATATTTGTTTGGTTTTATGTAGGTATCTTAGCTCAACTCTAAAGATACTTATCAAACCATTGCTTTGTGTTGATCCAAAAGTCCGACTCACTCATCACTAGATCAATTGCATGATCACAATCTTCGTATACTAACAGCTTTGTCGGTACACCCTTTGCTCGAAGAGCATGATAATACTCGATACCCTGTGACGGAGGAACTCGTCTATCTTTCATACCCAATGCCATGAGTGTTGGGGCCACTGCCTTATCGATATGTGCAATCGGACTCTTCTCCCACATGACATCTAGCTCTTCTTTTGTAGGGGTTCGATAGTCTGAAAAGTTATAATGACTGTCGATGGGGATGAAGATTAGTGGAATGATAAGTCAGAATGTGTGTATCAAGTAAAGAAAGGAGTCTTACCCTGATCCAAGAGTTTCAACATAGCACCAGTCTGGTATATCGGTTGCTGTTACCATCGAAGCAATGTTCATGCAAGGATTTCTCATGGCTGCTACCTTGAATATGTCTGGGTGCTGGCCGATACAGTGCCCGGCTAGGAAGCCGCCTGTGTTTAAAAATGAAGATAAACAATTAACGTCAGAGACTCTGAACATTATGATACTTGAAATCTCACAGACTACACTCACCATGGGAACCACCACATATGCCTACCCGATTTGGATCTGCAATCCCTTTATCAACTACCACACGCACTGCTGCAACAACATCCTTGACATCTAAAGAGCCGGCGGTACCAGCCAAACTTTCTAATGCCGATTGCCCAAAGCCAGTAGAACCTCGAAAGTTCACATGAAGGACGGCATACCTTCCCTGCTTGCACAAGAAGCCATAGGTAGGAAAGTATGAAGTTGACATGCACGTATGAGGACCACCGTGTGGCACTACGATCAAAGGAAGCTTCTCGTCATCTCCCACGTCATCTGGAAGAAGTAGTATCATCCCTACTGGTACCTTAACATCTCCGTGCTCGGGCTGTGTGGTCATTATTTGGTAGCTAAATCCGTCGACTGAATTGCAACTCGTCTTTAGAGATGAGAATGAAGTGGATGATATTGGTGGTAGATCGGCCAGGACTTGAGAGGACACTGCATTTGAGGTATCCTCGATGAATGTAGGTGGCAAGTAGCCAAGAACGGTAGGTCGGTTTGATTCACTCTGAGATACAATTGCTCCTCCGTCATCTGTGAAACCTAAGAACTGTTGAGCCTTGCTATCAATACCATCTTCCCTCTTCAAGAGATCAAAGTTGATCGGAGAGATAGATCCATCATCGAGTGATATTGCCACTATCTTATTGACAGAGCCCCATTCAGTAGTTGTGACAATGTACTTTCCATCTGGAGAGAAGCAGTCGTGACGTAGTTGATGTAAGAACAATCCTGGAAACTTGATATCTGATACTTCGACTAGATCAATCTCCCGTTCTCCAGGTAATTGAACAACGTCTACCACAACTTTTTGTGAGCCATCCACAAGTATTCCTTTATCCATATCCCAGTCACTTAGATGCAAGGCCATGCAACCTCCATGAGTATCAAACCCCTTTGTGTTGCAAAGGTAGGCCAATTTCGATGTACCCCCGTTTGGTTTTGAGAATCGAGGTGATCGTGCAAGTCTATCATTTGGTGTAAGGCAGGTGTAGGAAGCATCTCCTTTTGATGTTATTTCTTTATCATTAGATGTTGAAAGAGTACCAAGCAACTCACTAACCGACGAGACATATATTTTGCATGGACGTTGGAAGCAGTAGATTGCTCCTAGTCGACGTGGCATTTCATTTCCCTCGCCAGCATCCCATCCAGTATACACCACTGATGTTCCACAAGGGCTGAAAATTGGTTGACCTAACACATACCCTTTCAATGTTGTTGAATCATCTGCTGATCGAGGCACATTGTCCACTTTCCCAATCTTTCCAGTATCAACATTCAAACAGAATAATACAAGCAGTGCAGTTGTTCCATACTTTTCACCCCAATCTTCACTCTTTCCAACTCCCAATGTGTATTGACCACCAGTTATTGGACTACTTTTTTCTTTAGTTGGTGTTGCAAAGTAGGATAATGATTTTGGTTTGTTAACTTCTGCAGTATAAACTAATGCACTCTCGTCTGGACTCCAACTAATGCCACCAAACCAAGCAAAGTCTGTACAAACAGCTCCATGTTTCTCAGTTGGTAATACTATCCGATTGGCTAAACTATGTCCATTATTTGTCCATATCTCAAATACAAATCGTTTACTCTCTGTAGACTTATCACCACTGATTGTTGGAGTATTCTCCTCTACTAATATTGCAATTTTGTTACCTGTTGGAGATGGAATGCGTGCTTTAATCTTTGTTGGTAGCTCAATTGGAGGTGAGATAAATGGTGGTGGTTGTGCATCAGTATTGCTTTGAGTTGTTGGTAGTGGTATGTTGTAGAGAAACTGACGTCTTGTGTTTGTATCAATATCTCGGACCGATCTGGTTGCTATACGATAACATAAGATGTTAGTTGAGAGTAGAATCAAAACATACATAATAACAATTGCAATTAAAGATTCACATACCTGTAACTAATCCATTTCTCACATACACACTACTGAAGTCTACCGCTGCTGATATGAACTCCTGATATATCTCTGCATCACTCCGATCGCTTATATTACTTTTTAATGAGGTCATACTATTTGAAGCTTTGTTTCTATCGATAAAGGCTAGTGATGTATATACCTTCCTAATCCTATCCTGACGTGTTATTAACTTTGGTTGATGGGATGAATGGTGCACAAAAGTAGGGAAGTGTTGTATCCTTGCCGATACGAAATTATTACTAACTAATACTAATAATACCACCGCCGAATACCACAACTGCATACCTAGCTCATCAATTCAACACCATATAATGTACAATAGTAGGAGGTATTTTGCTTTTGATATGTATTGATTTTGATATGCACAGGCTGATACTTAGTTATTATCACAACTAAGACTCTACCGTATCTTTTGATCGGATAGAATCGTACGTGACAGCTGCCAAATGATTATGTCTCACACTTTTACAATTCTTATTAATAATCACCAATAGTAGTCGATACTATACTGATCTATTATTATACTATACCAAGATGAACAACTACTCTGTTACTTCTATTGCAAAGGTAATTGCCTACTTTAGTTGTGCTGTCATACTTATTCCAGCGGGTAGAGATATTGTAGCAACACATAAAAGTATCCTCCCCGGAGATGATGAGATCATCGCATTATTAACAGTTCATCCAGCTGCAGCACAGTGGCTCTGGCCGATGTGGGGATTTAACCACTGTGCATTAGTAGTTCTCAAGCTACGAGCGATATTTTATGATGACAAGTTCATGCTCAAGTTTTTGTTTGCCACAGCAGTGTACACTACTTACTTGCTCATTATATCCGAATCAGAAATGGTACAAGCTGGTGCAACTATGATGGGGTTCATTGTGATTTGTTCTCTCCAATGCCTCTCCTTGGGTTATTTAGGTTTCATTAGTGGTGGAGATGATAAAACAAAGGTGCAGTAGATATACATAGACGTAACTGATGACTAAAACTGTGATTGTTACTACCCAACCGATGAGTCTGCTGATTCTATAGTATACCAACAGGATCAAAGTCTTCAAGGATGTTCACACCGTGTACAGCCTCAAATTCCGCCGTACCATCTTTACCAGCAAGCTCTATTATCGATTCTGGACCTGCAGGATGCTCCTCAACAAACTCTGTCAAATCATATACTTTGCCATGTATTGCTATCCAGCAATCCTCTTCTGTATTGTGTTGTTCTACATCATTCATGGTAAGTTTGGGTATTTCTATCGTCTGTTTATTCATTCCATCATTTTGATTCATCTGTTGGATTGAGGCACGTGGTCTGATGGGTACTTTCTTCCCAACTATCGTACCAAATACAGTACATTCCAATAATGAATTACCACCGAGTCGATTGTCTCCATGTACACCGCCAGATACTTCACCAGCGGCATGAAGTCCAGGAATAACATTCTTTTCTTCGTCCAAGACACTACCGTGCTTATCAATTGTCAATCCTCCCATACAATAATGTAGGACTGGGGTGACAGTTCCCGCATAAAAGACTTCATCAGATAAACTAGTTTGAGGGACACCTGAAAAGGATGTCTTGCCCCATTGATCTGTGCCATTCTCGGCATCATCTTGATACCTCTGAAGAGTACCCTTGAGTATCGAGGCCGATACATTCATCCACTTGGCAAGTGAATCGACACCATCAAGTTTTGTGAGCAAGCCCTTGTTCATATAGTGATCGACATGCTTCCTTGCACCCTCAGCCGCTGAAGATGACAGCACAAGAGAAAACGTAGGTACTTGCCTATCGACATTCCACTTCTTTGATTGCTCATAACTGCTATCATGACTAAGCATCTTGTCTGTGACATAAGCCCTCGTTCCCAGCTCATTGCAGAATCTATCAAGAGGAACAACAGAGAGGTAACAGGATAAAGAAGAAGTTAGACGTGACAGGGAACTGATACAATAATATAAAGAATCTAAACATACCTCTTTCCACTTTTGTTGACCAAGATACCACCAACACCACGCATGAGCTCTCCAGCCAATACCTTTCCTGGATTCAATGGGTCTTTGAGATCAACCCAACCCGTTGGATGAACTTGAACCTTCTCCATATCAACCAATCCCGCTCCTACGGATGTACCGAGGGTAATTCCATCACCAGTTGAGAATTCACCTGCCGTGGCTGGCATCTTCATAAGTTCTGGTCGGTACTGTTCCAAATAGGAGCCATGACTACGATCAGAGGCGAATCCTCCAGTGGCAAGGATAGTATTGGGTGCTGTAAGTGACAAATGCTTATGTTCGCCATCCTTTGTCGTTGTCATGACATCGACGCCAACTACTGCACCGTCGTCATTCTTCGTGAGATTTGTAACACGTGTATCCATGTATATTTTCAAGTTGCCAGTCTTTTCATACTTCTTCACGGCTCGTTGGATGTTATATATTACCTCAGCACCGACCATACCACTGCTTGGACGATGTGTACGCTTATGACCATGTCCACCGAGTTGAGCTAGAACTGATAAGTCGACGCCCACACGTTCCTTTAGCCATTGAACTGCCGATTCGCTATTCTCAACCAATGTTTCAATCAAGTGTGATTTAGCTGATGAGCCTGCTGATCTAGTTGTATCCTTTTTGAAGGTGTCGAGGTCATCTCCGTATGTTGAGTTTTGAGGACAGCAGGCATTGATTCCCGATGATGCCTTGTTGGAGTTGCCTCCCATACGCTTTTCTTTCTCGATCAAGGTCACTCGTCCTCCTCGATCTAAAATGTTGAGTGTAGCGGCCAAACCAGCTAGGCCAGTGCCTACAACAATGGCATCCGGTTCTCCATTATCAGAGCCTACCTCGACCTGACTATCAACATTGGGCAAAAAGTTGAGAAACTTGCGTAAATCATTACCATAATGCTTTGAAAGTACCATGAGATCGGGATTTCGTTGGAACGCCTGCTGTATGAGCTTGGCTTCTGATGATTCATCAATAAGTCCTTGATTTGCAAGTGATGAGACCGCGCCCACTGCAGCATCCAACACGGCTACTCCATCTATCCCTGTTGTTGACGACGGAATGGAAGCACTACCACCACCTCCAACAGTTGCACCCTCGGACTTTTCTAATCGAGTATGAGTACTCCAATACATGTGTGTCAATTCTCTAACCTCTCGAACACTCTCGGACATTTTGGCAATGGTATTTAGAAACGCCACAATCTCATTCCTTGATAAGGACATGCCGATAATGTTGTCCGGTAGGAACAAGATCTTGAGTGCTGTGCCATACCCAAGCATTGCCATCTTGCCATGCAACTTACATTGCTGACACTGGACACAGTCGAGGATGGAGCTAACATTATGGAATACACCCTTGAAATTCTCCTGCAATGATATGGCAGTCTCTTGCTCCTTAAACATTAGACTCTCGTCAAATGCCGTGAATACATCGTAACAACTTCGTAATATTGATGAATCTAACAATCTTCTCAATAAGATTGTTGCCATTTCATCATCTAATATATCTCCCGTCTTGATTTCAAAGTTGTAAAGGAATGGCGAAGCCTTCTTCAATGCCCTCAATAGTACCACATAGGAAAAATGTAAATTCCGTAAATGTTCAGGATTATCCGAAAACTTATCCATAAAGTATTGTGGATTAGCTTCCCAACTTACACGTCCCTTCTTCTTACTTGGTGGATAATAATTCTTGGCAATTGATAGTGTAGTTGAGGTATGCAATCCACTTAATAATCGATATAATACCCGTTCTTCATAACACATTTCGGCATCACTATTACCATCTAATGCCAAGCAATTCTCTTCATATATGGCATTCCAGATGTGTGTACCGTTATATCCTGTATTCCGTTCTGGATTTAATTGCAAGTTGACAATGGACAATCCATCTCCGGCTTGGATTTGGGAACACATGTCTAACCAAAATGTTTCAGGTAAATTACCACCTAACTCGTCTGTGTCGCATGGTTCATCATGATTCTCAATAACAGGATCAGACGGTTGATTCCATACAAATGTATTCTGTTGTGATTCAGAATCCCATGTTGAATCTTGATTGGCAACGCGTTGTGATATTGAATGAAGTGCTGCTGAGTCAAATGTTGGATTGGGAGAAGTTGATGTAGATGAAGAGCTACCGCTGCCGCCGAAGAGATTGTTGGTTTGAGAAGCACTATCATCTGTGGCAAGTGAACATAATGGTTCAGCATCATCGTCTAGTTCATCTTTACCACCCGCACATTCAAACTCGTCATCTACTTCTTCTTCTTCCTCATCTTCATCTGTCTTATCTGGTGTAGATGGTAGAGTTGTAGTTGTAGAAGAGCTGCCACCAAACCCGCCACCACTTGCAGAAGAGAACGGATTATCACTACCACCTAAATCTACACTACAGGCTGGTTCAGCATCTGGATCTAAATCTGGTAATCCACCGGCACATCCCTCTTCTTCCTCTGTTGATGACTCAGAAGAAGAGGATTGCTTACTACTGTCTGAGGTTGTTGGTACTTTAAACTCACTCTTCTCATCAGTTGCAGTAGATGCAGACGAACCGCTCTTCTCACTAGATGCAGCAGACGCACCATCATTCTTTTTCTTCTTCTTCTTAGTATCCCATTGTGCCAAAGGACATCCCGTTTCTAAATCAACTGCAAAACTTCGAAAAAATGCAGTTTTAGTTAACTCTTCGAGTATAACATGTAATTGATTATCATTCACTTGTTCTAATTGTTCTACATTGCATGTTGCATCTTCTATGGGACCTGTGTTTACTAGTGGTGTTTGGAATTGGGTAGTAATGGTTGGTATTGATACAATGGAGTTTTGGGCTGATTTAGATTGTTCATTATTGTTATCGTTATAAGAAGCGGCGTAGACTGTTGTATGGAGTGTGGATATATTGAGCGTTGATAGTATACCGAGAAGTAGTAGTATTGATGTGGTTGTAGTCGATAGAAATATAGTTCTTGTCCTCATTATGATATTGATTGTAATTACAAGATATCGAATTATATTCGTTATTTTTTCTGTATTGCAATGGGTAGCTTACTTTTCAATAATAATAGGACACCGCGTCACCACCGATTGATGATATATAACTACTGCAAAAATAAAACAAATATCTACCAATATAATCCGATTAATATTGGATGGTATAATAACCATCAAACTAATTCTTCTTCTCTTTCGATACTTCTATTGATTACAATATCGATTTCCAGTGGAAATTGGAATTTGTTCTCGAAGTTTCTCTTACTCTCGGAATAAGTTTCATCACAAATTGTTGACTTCTATTTGTGGTGCCGCCCAGGGGTTCAATAGTGCCGCCCTTGATGGTACTTTCTAGTAGTAACTCTCAAGTCATAGTATCACTGTATTGTAACTAAATACGTTTCTACTTTAGCTGCTAAATACATCCCTTGTTTTCTATGTAGAATCTCTCTTTTCCTTTTCAGTTTCAGTGCATTCTTTGCCTTGGCATTGGAATCAAACAAGGCTGGCATACTCATAGAAAGCCGATAGAATAGAGTGTGCCCGGTACAATCTCTACCGATCCAAGCCAGTGCATATGGCATCAGACCTAGATCCATATCAACAAACTCTTGAACATTCTTCTCTCCACCGGTAAAATGATACTCGAGAATCTTTTGGCGTGCCACTTCGGCTTTGTTTTCGTTTGTATTCATTTGCAAGTAAGAGGCGAGATCACCCAGAATTCTCATATCAAGATCAACCGAATTAAATGTGTGATTGGAGTAATAGATGCTCTTAACACTTGTTTTGTTGCATAGTACATCCGAAAGGGCATCCCTGTTTCTTGGCTCAAGTAATCCACCGACCATTAATTTACTCATACTGGTGTTACTGACCAATGATTCTATCAATGTCCTTTTAACATCTTCTGTTATTCTATTGTTATTAGATGTACCATGAGCTGCTAAAGATAGTTCTGATAAGTTGTATTGTAGAACTCTTGGGAGCTCCTGTCTCCATCCGTTTTCAGTAATTCCCGAGTTTTGATTCAGATTAAGAGTTTTCAAAGATGATCCAATACCGTCGAGGGAATTCACCATTGCTGATAATCCTCCATCGTCAATATCGTTACTGTTAAGGTCAAATGTTTCTATTGAAGAGTTACTGGAGTAACGGAGTAAATTGAAGAAGTTTTGCCAACCGAATGGGGTGACTGTAATGTTGGAGCTCAGATTGAGGTCCTTCAAACTTGTATTATTGGCAAGGTAATTTGCCAAAGTAGTGAAACCCGAGTTGTCAATGTTAGTGTCATTCATACCAAGCACTTCTATTGAACAGTATGGGGAGATTAGAAAACTTGTAAGAGCAATCCAACCAGCTGGTGCAGAGTACACTCCTGTTAAACACAACTTCTTCAGCTTATTGCTTTTGCCCAAAGCTATCCCGAGTGTAACTGCCCCTAAATCATCAATATGAATACAACGTAGGTCAAGTTCTTTTAATTCTGCTGAATCATTAATAAGGTTTGACATCGAAGAAGGCCATTTCTGCCCAATGCACCCATCGCAAAGACGATTGTATTTAGAGAAACCAAAACAAAATGATTTCAAGTGTTCATGAGCACCCACAGCATTGATTAATCCTACTGCCAATTCATCACCCATATTGTAGCCGTATTCAACACTACGAAAACTAAACCGCCGTAAAGAATTAGTATTAAATCTCAAAAGAGCCCCGATTAAAAGTTTTATATGCCTCGGACGAGCTTCCGCATCTCTGCCTAAACTTGTGAATATATCCAAGCATTCTAGATTTCTATTCTGTTCAAAGAAAGGATACAAAATTTCAAGCATCATACCCAAATCTACTATCGGGCACTCTGCCAAGAAAAGACGCTTTATGGATCTGTTCTTTGCAACTGCTTTGTAGAATGAGGCAACATTCTCTCTAGTTTTTGTACCTTCAAGATCATGTTCGTATTGGATACCAGTGACCCTAACATCGCATAGCAATGATTTAATATTTGTATTCTCAGTGATAAAATGTTCTTCTTTCTGCCAATTGATGTAATTGTAATCATATGGATCAAATGTACCGAGATCGTTATCACCAAAATTTATTGCAAGTTTGGTGATTGAGGGATCATTCTTCTGAAGTTGAGCCAGTATATCATCGTCTAAATCAGTAAAACCTTCAAAACTTTCTTCAAAATCTTCTACTTCTTCCATCATGTTTAAGTCTACAATAATACATATAATATAATACCAATGATATTAATATTTGTGTGGTGTTTGATCGATATTCGATTACTATCCAATACTGTTATGATATAGTCTACTTTAACTTTTTATTGCAAAAATTAAACTGTCTGCCGATATAATCCGATTAATATGTGGTTGGAATATGATCTCTTCTTCTGCTATGTAGATAACTCTCTCTAATACTTTGGTTTTGAGTGGAAATTGGAATTTATACATATGAAGTTTCTCTTACTCTCGAGAATAAGTTTCATCACTCATTTTTGGATTTTCATTTCATTGAATTGTTGGTGGCGGCAGGCAGGTACAAGCCTCTAGTATCTATCCGTGCTAGTATTATCTCAATAAGTATACATTAATATAACCGCCATAGTATTCAGCCAATGCGCCCACCGCACACCATTTTTATTGATTCAGATAAGCCCAAATCCGAGTCATCAACCAAGAAAAGTTCGCCAAGCAGTAATAGCAAGGAGAAGAGTAGTAGCAAAAGAAGTAGAGACAATAATATGGATAACGAACGTTCACCACACCGCAGGAGAGATAGAGATGATAGGGATAGACATCGTAGTTCTCGTAGTAGACGTAGGAGCAGATCCCGTTCAAGGTCTCGTTCAAGATCACCCGATTATCATCGTTCGAGAAGATCAAGAAGCGGCAGTGGTGGTGATTATCATTCATCACGGCCAGCTGGTATACCATCGGGTATGCCCCAATCAGTACAGGGTAATAATTTATTAGGCACGGGTGGATCAGTGCCGCCCCTTGCTAATAATAATCTATCAGCCTACGCACCACAAGGTGCACAATACCAAGGAGGGCATATTACCGGTGGATTATCTGCACATGATAAGTTATGTCGTGAATTATTTGTGGGAAATACACCACCGGGAACGTCGGAGGCATTATTAATGCAATTTTTAAATGGTGCCATGCGTCGTGTTGGATTATGTGATGCTAATGCCACACCTATATTGACATGCCGGACGAATCAGAAATTCGCGTTCATTGAATTAGATGGAGTTGATTCTACTAATAAGGCATTGAATTTGAATGGTATACCATTTTTAGGGGCTAGTTTACGTGTTAGTCGACCGAGTAAGTATGCTGGGCCGCATATTCCCTCACAAACTTGGCAGCAGTTGACAGGACAGGCATTACCACCGGGGATAACAGCAGTTCCAGAAAATACTGTTAGTATTGGTGGCAGTCCAGAAGAGAAGTTGATGCATGAATTGTTCATTGGTAATACTACACCCGAGATGACTGGACCAATGATTACCGACTTTTTAGGTAGGGCAATGGAACAGGTTGGTTTAACAACAATGGCAGGTAATCCAATCGTTTCATGTCGTGTAAGTGCCAAATTTTCATTTATTACACTTCGTACAAAGGAGGAGGCAACGAATGCTTTGAATTTGAACAACATTCCCTATTTAGGAACACAACTAGCTGTTAAGAGACCTACCAAGTATGCTGGACCGCCGGATAACCATGGTAATTGGGAAGATATCTTGGCAAAGTTTATGAGTGGGGAATTGCAATTGAATAATGCCCCGGCTGCGGCGGCTCAAGCCCCAATGGCGGTTGCTGCTCCAGTTGCCATGGCACCGGCTCAATTGGCTGCACCACCACCTGTTGCCGCCGTAACTCAACAGCCAAGTACTGTTGTTGAATTGAAGCAAATGCTCACCCTTGAGGACTTGAAAGATAATTCCGAGTATGAAGATATCCTCGAGGATACACGTGAAGAATGCTCCTCCTTTGGTACACTCAAGAATATTATCATTCCCCGCGATGGGCCGGGTGCTACCAAGATTTTCTTGGAGTATATGACAGTGGAAGATGCAGGCAAGGCAATTCAAGGACTTGCTGGGCGTACATTTGATGGACGTAGGGTTGAGGCTATTTACTTTGATGTGATGAAGTTTCAAAATCACGATTATTCTGACTAATATACTTCTCAGTTTATATCCTTCTTGCTGCTTTCTGTTTCTCTGTCTCTTTCTTTTGAGAGTGGGGAATTATTCCCCTTCTTCTCATGCAGATGCAAGTTATATTGGGGAATAGATAAGTAAAAGAGATTTGTATGACTGTTTGGGAATGGGGTTTTTGTTTATACCGGGCAAATGTTTGTGTTAGAACTTACTGTATTGATAACCTTACTACTTTATTTGCCCTTTTGCAACGATCTTCTTTCTATCTAATCTGTTTATAAACCGGACAATTGGATCTCGAAAAAAAAGATGTATGTCTCGGTCACATCCAATCAGATTTTTTCATCACTTTCCCCTTTTCTTCCCATAGTCATCCTCTTTCTAATCAACAATCAAACTGTGATCAACACTTACCGGACCTTATTAATAATGGATACCAACGACGACGACGATAGCACTTATTATCATACTTTGTCAGAAGATACTCTTCTCCAACTGCAAAATAACGACTCAAGCATTACCGCAGTAGATGTTTTGTTTGGAGAGGCAAGAAGAGGATGGCATCCACTATCAAGGTCCCAACCTTTCGATTCATTCAATATAGATTGGAGTATTCTTTCAGGAAATACACATTTGAATAAACTACGTGTTGGACTTGGTAGCGTTGGATCGTCTGATCACTCAAGATTATTGAACAAATTGGAGGCATTCTACACATATTGTGCACAAATAAGGTCCATCGAAAGTCTTGGAATATGGGATACGTGCAGTCCATTTCCTTCTTCTCCATTTGTTCAATCTTCATCGGTGTTCACAGCCCTACCACCACTGTTTGTATATAACAATCTGGTTGACCTTACTATTAGTTTATGTTGCGCAGAGGTAGACACCCAGCTTCTTGCAACATCTTTGTTGACTGGCACTAAGCTTGAGAATTTCTCCCTCTCATGCAATATGAGTGATGATTTTTCAGCAGAGACGATTATATCTGCACTAGAAGTACACGAGAATCTGAGAAGTCTCTATCTACACTTTGGCTGCAGCCATAAAGGAACAAGTTGGGCTGCTTTGGGTCGTCTCCTTCAAAAACCAACTTCAAAGTTGGAGAATCTAAACATTGCCTCCAACAATATCAATGATGATGGAGCTGTTGTAATTGGTAATGCCTTGCTTCTTAATAGCGAGTCAAAGTTACAATACCTCAACATGTCTAGTAATGAGAAGATTAGTGATAAAGGAGCTTCGGTATTAGGTACTGCTTTGTTCAATAACACAACAATAATGACATTGGGCCTTGACAACATCAGTGAAATCACATCCCGTGGCTGGGCTGCCTTGTCGAGGGGCTTGATAAACCCCAACTCTTCATTAGTCAAGCTAAGTCTTCGAGGAGTGGAAATAAGGGATCAAGGACTGGTAGCGTTTGGTTATGCCATCGCAAATATCCAATCATTAAGAGAGTTATCACTTGAAAGCATTAGTAGTGCCAGTGCTGTAGGCTGGGACAACTTCTTCAAGGAACTGATCGAGTCCAGATGTGTTCTAGAGATTCTCGACCTTAGTGGATGCACAAACATTAACGATGAAGTTGCGACGTCATTCGTATCTGCTTTGAGCAACATGCCCTCATTGAAGACCCTGGATTTAAACTATACAAGATTTACCACTATTGGGTGGCTTGCAATCTCAAGTCTTCTCCGCAGTACCAACTGTTTCTTAGAGAAGCTCGTTCTATCAAGCTTCTCTACCATTGGCAAAGAAGCTGTAATTTCATTTGCATCTGCTTTGTCCAATCGTAACAACACCACTCTAAAATCTCTGTTTCTTTGTGATGTTACTGCAGAAGATGAAGAAAACGGTTATGGCTTTAATGAAACCAAAGATGACACGTTAGAGATTAGAGAAAACTCGTCTTCTGCATCGTCGAGGACATTTTCAAGATTGAGATTACCCAAGTTTTGGTAAATACTAATTGACGTTAATGGACGACGATTTGAGGTAGGAGGAGCCACACTTCTACGAGTACTAGGGGTTGGTGGCATATTGATCGGCTTTGGTGTAGCTGCTGCCTTCTTTTTATCTACGATGGGGGAATCCACATCCACCTCTTGCATGTCCATATCCATATTATTATCATCTACATTCTCCGCTGCTGCCGCCTCAGCTGCCGCACGCCTTTCCCCCTCAACCCTTGCTACCCACTTCGTTTTCCTAGGATCAATTGCTCTACGGACATCTTCATGAGGAAAAGGTTTAAGGGAGGGAATCTTGTGGACCCACGGTTCATTATGGTAATGTGATTTTTTACCAACTAGATACGCTTGATAATGTTCAAAGCAACTAAAAGGGGGTTCCTTCGGATCATTCTTTTCAATACGTCTTTGGTTCTCCGCCTCATAGGCGTCATAGGCAAGGTTTTGATATGTACGATTTGGTTCTGACGCCATCTTTAATTACATGAACTTTCGCAATTGGTACTAATTGCGTGAAGAGTTGAGAGTTTGAGGGTGAGATTTTTTTTCTTGGTCACAAGTCACACGACAGGTCCATGACGAGTTATTTTTAAGGGAATACTTAGCGTCCTTGTGGTATCCGTGACGTAACCATGTTCACGTTACTGTAAATCACACACGGATACAGGTTACAGGATATTCTTGATTATTGATTGATCGTCTATGCCGACAATTGATACTAAGTCTGTGGCTCTTGCCGCCGGAAGAAGTAGAGCTGTAACCTATATCATTAAGGTAAAGAAACATTTATGTAATGGGGTAATACAAAGTATTTTATGTGCTCATCTAATTAAAATACTTTCTCTTTTTCTGAATGATCATCCATTTTATTCAATGGCAGACTCTAGAGAGATAATATAAATCAGTGTAAAGGATGGGTAATGTATTAGTGTTAGTTAATAGTACTGCTGATGATCATGCTGATGATATTGTCGATCGGATTGACATATATAGCAAAGCCGAAACGATATCTTTATCAGAGGCCGTCCTTCTCCGACTGAAAAACAACTATCCAAACATTAAAGCATTAGATGTACAATTTGGAGAAGGCTTCTACAATAATAATGATACTTTCGATGCATTGAGCATTGATTGGGAGAATGAGGGGCAACTTTCGATTGGGGATAACACACATTTGAAGAAATTAAATGTTGAAATGAATTCAAGAATTACCATGACCAACAAAAAGAATGTTGAAGCATTCTGCATAGAGACTGCTCGTAATAGATACATCAGCCATCTATCGATCGATTTTAGTTACGGCAGTTCTACTTTCTTTACCGTTATGATATCCAGACTCTTTAATCACAACAACATTGTGGACCTTACCCTCCAGAATATACACTTAGACTCGGGGGTAGCTCATCTTCTATCATTAGCTTTGTCAAAGGGAAATAAACTGCAGGTGTTCCATTTGAATTGTTGCTCCCCAATAGATGATATGTATTCAGCAGGGGAGATAGCCGAGGCGTTACCCAATCACAAAAACCTAAGGCTTATCAATTTTCATCTCGGTAAAAGTTATTTGGGAAGAAGTTTGTCGGTGTTAGGTTCCTTACTTGAAGATCCATCAAAGTTAGAAGAAATCAGTCTCAGTAACACCAATGTCGATGATGAGGGAGCTGCCATTTTTGGAAAGGCTTTGCTCAATAACACAACACTTAAGACATTTTCTATATGGGGCAACAAACATATCAC
>Ga0214477_100228_pt1 | contig 39919 bp, 31 predicted proteins | sample M1_20Mar14CPVII9_FD_165058 | JGI IMG/M metagenome (GOLD analysis project Ga0214477, IMG submission 165058) | Marine eukaryotic communities from Monterey Bay, California, United States - M1_20Mar14CPVII9sort6BwellC16 | ecosystem: Environmental > Aquatic > Marine > Unclassified | place: USA... | reverse complement strand
TTCCCCGGACACGGAACAAGATCTATTTCACCAAGAAGTGTGGCAAACAAAGAGTAGACAAACAACTGAGGTTCCACGCTTGCTTTTTAGCTTTTTGAGAGGTGTTACAACCCTATATGTTTACAAAGGATGGAGTCGGTCTGCTTGTCTCAAGAGAGACGTCTCGATTATGTCATAAGTATGTCGAGACGTTATAATCCCTTAAGAGAATGTAAATAATCACTCTGCTATTCTTCTTCCCATTATATGTAATGCCTATAGATAGCGTAGTGACTAGTATCTACATGTGTTCTTTTTCTATCTATCCACAGCAGCAAATACTTTTTCTGATATTCTTCTTCTCATACTTTAAGACAGCAGTGACTACTAGAGTGCCTCCCCCTATATCTATTCACAGCAGCAACGACTTGACTTGCGCATAATAAAGTTGTTAATAGCAGCATGAACCATATCTACTCATATGACTCCAGCTTCAACACATGCATCATAGTGATCACGATGATTCTTCATCAGATAATACTCTAACTTTCCGATTGCTGCCATACTTGATTCATCAGCTGCCGCTGTTTCACTCTCACGACATGATATCAAATCAACTAGCTTTGAGATGCTCTCTTTTGCTTTTTTGATCTCCTCTTTATCAGCAATAGAATCGTTCAGAATCGCTTCTACTTCACCGACTTGATGCCCAAAGTCTGTTGTATCCACATCAACTCTCAAATCTTCATTAGATCTGGATCTGTAGCATGTTCTAAATGTTTCTAGTCTAGCAAATGGTACTAGACGCTCAGCTCCTTCTAGATGGGGTATATCATGATCAAATTTCATATTAGATGAAGTGCTCTCAGAGACATTATCAATTGCTGATGCACTTATATCCCCTAACATGTTCAGTATTAGTTCTTTAGCTTCCTTTCCTTTCACTTCTTGATACACAGTCATTCCATCTTCTATATCCTCATCTTCCTTTTGCTTCGTTCCTTTCTTCACTTGCCATATACCTCTCCAACCATAGTTATTCATACTAACTTTTACCTTCTTTTCTCTGTACCGGAACCAACAGTCTTGCAATGAGAAGTGCCAATATGGAGCAGGCAAGTCGAAATACCAGTCAACAAAGTTCTCCTTGTGTGTGATTTCAAACCCAAGAGATGACAACCTTTGCTCTACTTGTTTCGCATCTTTTATAGAAAACTTCTTTTCTATCTCAAGTTCAGACGATGCAGATGTACTCTCTAAGCTAGACCTCATCGAGTTGATACGTCTAGAAAGTTGTTGATGATACCGATGATAATGATGTTGTTGGAATGCCACAACAGAAGGTGCTCGCAGCAGAAAAACAAACAATATCGAGGAGTAACTACTATTGCAATGTCTCATATGTATATGTTATATAGCACTCAATACCCGGCAGTAAGATATATACGCCTTTGATAATATGTACTTAACTAATATCAACTGACCTGAACTCTCCTGAACTGTCAACTCTCATAATCAATTTATCCATCAGTTTTCATTGAAAACTCCTTCTGATCACAAGTCCTATGTATTTGCAACATGATCCCCTATAGGCACCCATATCTAATGAGAGTAGCTAATAGTACCAGTTCACTTCTTAATCTACAATACTTTATAACTTTCGTCTTACAAATATAATAATATGCTCCAGCTTGATAATATTGCTTTCATGAACCTTGCTTCTTCCACAAACTTGGAAACCAATATCTCTTTTGATCACGATGTATATCTAACCATACCATGCCTTTACCCAACAACAGTTCTAGTGCTCTATTTGATCTATCTTTATCCCAGCCCAGTTCTCGAGTCATATCATCAACAGTTACTACTCCATACAATGAGATATCTTCCGCCAAGTTCATCACTTGCATGTGATCATCATCTAGCTCTTCTGGTACCGATACAATCATTACCACTCGACCTACTTTGATAGTACGAAATCCGGAACCCAGCTTGGATAGCTTCTTCACTGATGTTATTATATCCTCTTCACTATATGAACTTTTATTCTTAGAATTTGCAAATTGAAACCTTGTCCCTCTTTGTGTTAATATATCTTTCACTTCACTAACCTTGATTATACCACCATTTCGAGATCTACTAGCAAGACATACCTCTGCAACTTTAACACTTAATTCGTAATAGAACTCGCCAATCCCAAGCATACTACCCCAAAATCCCTTCTCTGCACTCAGCGGATCAACACCCAAAGGTGCACACATTTCAAGAAATCTCGCTCTAAATTCTGGGTCATGTTGAATTGAATGTTTATGTGTCTTTGCAAATTCACCCAACGTTATCTCTAACTTCTCAACTGTTTCCATTGCTGATGCAAGCGATGTAGCCTTGAGTTCTTCTGCCTTCTTGGCATAGCTATGTGTATTGTTGTTGTTGTTGTTGTTGTTATTGTATGGTATCATAATATGTATCATAATATTATTTTCATTGCAATATGAGATAGAGATAACATCAGTATATATTATGAAGCATGCATTACTATATCATTTCATCACGTTGATCCATATAATTTATTTATCAAAACGTCGGTACATCACATGATTTTATAATTTGTGCACACGTATAATGTATCGACGGACTTACGCTGCAGATTTCGCTGCTCCTACACCAACACCTCTTCTTCCATGTCTTCTATACGCCATAATATAGTAAGCTGATGTTAATCAGTTAGACTCGATACTCAATATTTGATCAAAGTAATAACATCATGCATCGTATCAGTAACACTCTCATAGTAAAAGGATACCGGGGAAAAGTCATTTTTTTATTTTGCCACGCCGACACTCAAAGCATGCAGCTGTTCATAGGAGAAAGAGGGTAGTTATTGGCTTTGGCGCGTAAATATCAATACGATATCGTATGATTCAAATATCACAAGAAGGAAATATCGTCATTCTTCGCCGATGGCGTTCTTCAACTACAATGTTGGCCTACAATATACTTTTCCTTTCAATTGCATTGCAATATAGAAAATCAGTGTGTTATGGATTTTCATCTACTGATATAATATCAAACAAACGACAATTATCAACTTTCTTTCCACTTTATAGTGAAGTTCAAACGACGCCAAGCTATACATTGGGGATAGGGTTTTCAGATGATGAGGATGTTGATAATCTCCCTACTCTAACTGGCCCATTGGAAAATTGCATATTACAACAATTTACATTAAACGAGCATAAACCATTGGGATGTTCAGTAGAAGAGAGTTTAGCAGTTGAGACAGATGAAAATGCAAAGTATGTGTTTGTATCAGAGGTGAAGAAAGGAGGTAATGCTGCCAAGGCTGGGTTGAAAGAAGGAGATGTTATTGTACAGTTATCTGGTACGTTTGATGAACTTGTGGATGTAACAGGATTAGGTATTGACAGGATCCAATCACTTGTTGGTGGAAGACAAGAGGATAGGAAAGTCCGCGTTAGTATTGTTTTACTCAATTTGCCTTTATTGATAAGCCTTGCATACATTATGTACTAACATATGTTGCAATCACTTCTCTTTCATCTTCACAAATTATCCAGTCCTCTTGTAATTCGGGTAGCTCGTGGATCGGATGTTAAAGAAAGACATGAATTGGCATTAGTAGAATTATGTATCGTTGGCGATGATGCCATGACTGCAGATTGTATCACTGCAATATACTCAGACGAGGATATTGATATGGGAAATACTGAGATACGACAACAATGTGATGAAGATGACGAAACAGAATGCATGTTAGACTCCCTGTGGGATACTTGGTCTGATGGATTACAAACAGCAGGATCAGAAGAAGAAAAAGAAGTAGTAGAGGAACCAAAAAAGAAGAAAGCACAGCCATGGGCATCTCGATCATCTTTTTCAGGCACATATGTGAGAGACCCCAAGACGGGCAAGATGGTCAACATTGATGAATAGGTGAACAAAGCTAGAGGCTTCGAGAGTAGTCAGATATGTACATATTATATAAAGTAATAACTCCAGATCAGTTGTGATATCTATCGGTGAAAATCCTTAAACTCTCTTCTTCTTGAAAGATCTATTTGTACTCCATTTCTTCATCGAGTTGGCACTCCAAGCGTCTGGTAATTGGCTAGTCTTGATAGGCGACTTCTCCTGATATCCACCATTTACTCTTGGCTTCTCTTCTCCCACTAACTTATAAAACTGAGTCGGTTTAAGTCCTCGCCACAGCCTGTCCAATATAGTATCATTCAGATATCCAGTTTTACAGCATTCTACAAATGTCTGTGATATGACTTTGGCTCGGAGTTCCCCAGAAGGAAGCAAATTGTTACACGCCTTTATCATGAAGGCAAAAGTAAAGCTATCACAGAGTCCATGTTTTCTCATTGCTTGAAAGGCCCGCAGAGCAATCTCAAACGAGATCTTTTGATCATCAATATCACCGCTTGCCGATTCAGCTGCACAATTTATAATGTAATTGTATGTATATGCGTTTGGCTGGACGTCATTATCCATCATCTTCTCCAATATAGACCATGCCTGTTGAGCATTATTGATATGTTCCTCCGAGAGATCATCGTCAAGAAGGGGAGAATGAACCAGCGATAGAATGACAGCAGTATAAAGTCTGGCATTAGGCTTCATAGACACGTCAGACTCATACTTTGTCTCTACCGCTTTTAACAGTCTAAGTGCCACACTGCTAGCTTCTGGAAGTCTGCTGTTCGCAAAGGCATCTATAACGATCGAGTAACATATAAGATCAGGCTTGCATGATTCTTTTTTGTCAATGTAATAGGTAGATGTATCATCATAATCATCATTATTGTCATCACCCTCTACAACATCTGCATTATAGAATCTCGCTTCCATCTCTGATAATAGCGCTAGTGCTTTCCGAGCACCGGCGGCACTCTTCGTCTTTGCATGTGCTTTCAGGACTGAAGAATAATGTTTAACGTTTGGCCAGATCTCTGCAGTTCTTGCTTCCCTTTTCGCAGTGCTCCACTCTCTATCCAGGATTTCAATGTCTACATCTTCTATGCGTCTTCTCAATAGCTCTTCGGCCTGATCAGCAGCTTTCTCATTGCCAGGAGCACTTTCTTGACACCAACTAGCGAGGAGCGTGGAATATGTGTATGAATCCGGTTTTACTCTCATCTCATACTCCATGTGATCAAGTATTGATTGCGCATGCAATATTATCTGTTTATTCTCTTCTCTATTATTGTTGAACTTGTCGCTTTTCATTGTAGTTTGACATCGAGCCTTAATTGCAATGTTGTATGGAGTTGCATTCAATTCGAACTTAATATTGCCCTTGCTAGACTCTGCTATTGCTATCCCTTCTAGCTCAGAGAGAATGGCTTCGGCACGGTCAGCATTTTGAAGTCGCTGTTCACGAGATGTCTGATCTTTTCCACCTCTCTGTCTATTATTTGGCTTTCTTTCCTTATACATTGGTTCATATTTTGCCCACAAAGATATGCAAGACCAAACGCTCTCGGCTCAGGTGCAAAATCGTCTCCTAACTCCCCACTATCATATATTTTTATCATTCGATTGAGTACCGCCTCAGATTGCGGCGCATCGTTGTTCTTTGCATGAGCAGAAATACATCCACTGAAGGCTTTGGACACATCATTAACATTGAAGTTGGCCGACACAAGATTTATATCCGAAGATTGACTTATACCATATTGATTCATCATTCGTTGCAGCACATCTTCAGCATCAGTAGCAGCTGTTGGAAGATTGCTAACAGACAAGGCCAATATTACAGACGAATAACAGCATGATGATACTGATGTTGTATTTAGTTTTTCCAAGCGAGTCAGTAGTTCATATGCTCGTGCTGGTCGTTTCCCAGAATCGTCGACATTACTTTCTTTACTTTTTATTACCGCATATCTACCCCATCCTTCTAATATACATTTGTATGCATGGGCTAGAGTATCTTTTATCTTGTCTGTACTTAAGTCGACATTCTTTTCTATTCTACTATTGTATTCATCTTCAATTATTGTTAGCAAAGCCTCTGCCTCATGTAGACACCAGTCTAGTGTCAACTTTGATGGTGGTCTCTCTATTTCTATATCAATTTGTTTTGCAAGATAATCTATTGGTTCATATAATCGTTTGAGTGGAGTCTCTACCAATGACTTTGTATTCATGTTTCTTGAAGGTTCGCGATATGATGTAAGTGCACTAATAACATGTGAATAAGTTTGCATATTTGGTTGACATAAAGATATACTTTCTTCATTATTTGGAAGAGGAGACTTCATTAGCTGTAACCACAACCAAGCTTGTTCTGCCACACTAACTTCATCATCGTTTTGTTGATAACTACTTCCATTTTGATTTTGAGTCAGTCGCTTCAATACTCTATTGTACATTTCTACTGATGGTAATATCGCTGAAGGCCACCCTTCTTTGTTACATAGTTGTAATTGAAGCTGAAGGAGTTGTTGTAACTTATCTGTAGATGTCACTTTGACTCTACGTCCTCTAATTTCTCCATTAATATATGTCTGTTCTTCTTTCCATGTAACACAGTTACCATACCTCAATCGACCAAACGCACCAGCAACTAAACTAAATGTTTGTGAATCTGGACAAACAGTTCTACCATCACTACGAGATCGATTGTCTAACATTCTTCGTAGCATACGTTCTGATGTTTGCGCACAGCTTGGATTTTCGAATGGTGATGGGCGTTGATATTGGTGTCTAACTTCATTATTATTGTCATTCTTATTATCATAATATAGAGAGAAGAATAGAGGAGCAAAGATTGTTCTTGCAATATCATGATTGAATGGTGATACTTTGCTATCAACATCATCATCTATGGTGGTTGTTGCAAATAATGGTGGCCATCTTGATATCTTTTGATGTTGATATGTTGAAAATGCACAACATACAGGTATTATCAGGGTATATACACATAAATGTACGGCAAAACTATATAGAACTACTACCATCATCATCTTCTTCTCATAATCATCGTAATTTTTGTTTATGGGTCTTGAGTCTTGTGAGGAATATTTGGCGTCACAATTACCACCAATTAAAAGAGTGTTAAACTATCACTAGATGCTGGCAATACTACCTGTATTATATGGTTAACTTCCATTCATCATTGGATAATATCAGCCTTAATACACAACATAAACATTTACAAAGCTCATCAGTAAAGCAAAAAGGATACCCTTGGGTATCCTTCATGATTGCAAAATAAACCAACGACCAACTGACTACTACCCCACGTACAATACATAGTGATAAAAGCAGTACGATATTGAGTAGTAAACCATGCAGCGGAGACGCCGTACAGAGTTGGCGGCAGTGGCGAGGGCCGATGATGCTACTCAAAATTCCCTTGAGTCTAATCGTCCTAGCGGAGTAGAGAGAAGTAGTAGTTATGCCGAGAGAAAAAATACAACAACAACATTACCCATTACAACATCACAAAGGAGTAACGAGCTACGCCGTAATAATAATACAACAAAGAATTCTACACCACCCTATTCATCTAATAGAAAACGACCACTACACCCACTGGGTCTTCCGTCGTTGGATGGAGGCAATACTCCTTTGGATTTAGATAACAGTCCTCAACACCATCATCGACATTATAATCCCAATACAAAGTCTCATACCAGTAGAATATCATCATCCCTTACCAAAGTTAGCCCCTCCGACGAAGACAAATCAGCAGATTCCAACATATATTTAACTGCACAAAAAACGGCACAGCAATGTGTAGATCATGCATCCAAGAGACAAGCCGCTGCAAAGGCGGCACTACAATCGACAGTACAAATATCATCTAGTCTCAAACATATAATGGGAGATTCAAATAAGGCATTATCAGCTGCTCGACAATCTAAGATTGATGCAGAACAGGCCGCATCAAGAGCCGAGGAGGCTGCGAGAAAAGTTAAGGAGGCGAGTGATTTAACTGAGAAGGATAAACAATTGGCAATATTGGAATGTGATGAGGCTAATGAACAAGCTGAACAAGCTTGGGAGTTCCTGAGACGAGTTCAGGGTACAGCACCACAAAAGAGAGAACACAATAAGACAGATTATAGTAATATAAAAGTCAAGAGGAATGAAGATACAGCGCCATCAGCTCGAATTGGAACAGTGGTTGAGATAAGTGAATCAACGAAGAAGCAAAAGAGTGAGTTGGGTAGAGGAGTCAGCAGAGAAAGAAGAAGTAGTCATGTTCACTGGAAAAATGTATCATCAAATACCCAGAAAGTACCTACAAGTATTGATAAATCAACAAAAAAGCAAGATTCATTAATGATACAACCAATACAAAAGTATAAAGGTCATGCCTCACCAATAACACAAATTGCAGCAATACCGGACACAAACACCTTTATCTCATCATCATGGGATACTACCATACGAATGTGGAATGCTAACACAGGGGAATGTATACGTATCTTTCGTGGGCATAAAGATTGGGTACATGCTATATCAGTATTGGATAATAAGCATTTCATTTCTGGCTCTGATGATCGAACTGTGAAACTTTGGAATATTGATAATGATGAATGTATACGTACATTTACAGGACATACAAGCTTTGTCAAGACTGTGTCTCCCATGGGTACAAAGGGAGAACGATTTATAAGCGGAGGAAGAGATCGTACTATTAAGTTATTCTCAGTTTCTAGTGGTGAATGTATACAATCCTTTACCGGGCATACCGATGTGGTTTCGGCATTAGTTTCATTAGACTCTTCAACCTTTGCCTCGGGATCACATGACAATAGTATTAAGTATTGGAATGACTCTTCTCCATCTTGTGTACGGACTCTACTTGGACATACTGGATCTATCAAGGCTCTGGCATCAGTTTCAAATAAAAAGGAAATCATCTCATCATCAGATGACAAAACTATACGACTTTGGAATGTATTATCTGGAAGCTGTATACGTGAGTTTGGATCTACCAATGTTAATGCTTTGGTATTCTCTATCAGTTACATTTGTGAGGGATTTTTCTTATCATGCAGTGGGAACAGTATTAGTATGTACAATATACCAACAGGCACTTGTGTTAAAACATACGAGACTCCTCGAATATCATTGGCAGTAGCACGCTTGGATGATGAACGATTTGTTACTGGGTCTGATCAAATGCTCTACTTGTACAAGTTCTGATGATGATCTGCTGGCCGCCTTTACTGAAATATATATTCTCTCTTTAGTTGTTATAAATGATAAAAGACTGAATCTACTTGAGATCATTCTTAAGCTTTGACAATGCCATGTTATATCTTTTGTCAGCATCTTCTTCTTTTGTGCTGCCAATTAGAATCTCATCCCGCAAGAATGTCCTTATTATTGTTGCAGTACTCTTGTGCGACGGAAGAGCTTCTTGATCAATCTTATCTTCCTTATCGATTGCAGCTGTTGTATCCTTATTATTTGTCTTTACAAGTAAATCATTTACAGCAGCTTCAGCACAAACACTACCTAAACATCTCCCTATCTTATATGCATCATGAAAAGATGATTTATATCCAAATGAAAAACCAGATTGTATTTCAACCTCCTTCATTTCATCATATCCATCTAAATATGATAATGTTTTAATTGATTCCTCACGCGATCTATATTCATGATTTGCAATGTTACCAAATTGATTATTATTTGATATCAATGACGATGATTGATGTGATGATAAAACTGAGTCTGGCGAAGCATCGGATTCTTGTTCTCCATAGAATTCATCATCATGGTTATTATCCTCTCCCTCCGGCATTATATTAATGTGTTTTATTCCCCCTATACATACCTTCTTCCCTATCCAAGCACGTTCTATCAAAGCTACAATGTAAGTAGGCGGGTGCAGAGGATACCTTAAACTCAAACTCAAAATCCATAATCTCAAATCTCACATTCTTCAACCATGGCCGCATCAAACGCCGAAGGCAATGTAGGCGTGGCCCTTGGCCTAGTATGCGGTGCCGGTGCCGCCACAGCCATCGGTGCATCAGTAGTCTTCTTCCCAAGACTTGTGAAACTCGCATCACGTCGTGTATTGGCAGCATCACTGGGCTTGTCAGCGGGTGTTATGACATATGTTTCGTTTGTAGAAATTTTCATGAAGAGCGTAGATGAATTTGCTTTACATTTAGGTGTTGATGAGGAGGGTATATCGGATGATGAAGTTGAGAAGAGGGCTAATATGGGATATATTTATGCCACGTTGAGTTTCTTTGGAGGTGTTGTTATTATGTTGGTGAGTTAAGTTACTTTAGGGCTTGTTGAAGTGTCTCTGTTTCTATTGCCCCCATATTAACTGTATTGTTTTACTCTATCCAACCACACCAATGATTTAGATCGTCGATGTTATAGTTAGATGTCTAAGTGGCGAGTACCATCATCACGATATAGATAAACCAACGAAACAAAATAATAACAATAATTTAGAGACATCATCACAAGGGAATAATGACGACGAACAAGAGGCTGTAGCCCCTCATTGTGTAGGTTGTGCAACTGATCCTGTTGCTGAATTAAATGAATGGCAACAAAGGGCAGAAGAAGAGATTCAAGGGAGAGCAGTGGGTGATAATAATACAAGTTTAGGTACTCCATTCGATGATGATAGTGGAAGTGGAGGTAGTACTCCTCCTAAAGGGGATAATACTGACAATGTTAGTGATGGCAATAATAGTGCAGACAATGATTCATTCAAAGATAATCAACTTTCAAAAATAGAAGAGAATGATAATAAACTGGTAGTTGACAATACACCATCAGATGCAGCCGCTAAAGAGGCACATGATCAGAAGAAGCTAGTGAAGATGGGATTGAGCACTGCAGTTGCAATAGCTATACATAACTTCCCAGAAGGTCTTGCAACATTCGTGGCAGCGCTTGACGATCCTAGTGTCGGGGCAGTCCTTGCAATTGCAATTGGGATTCATAACATCCCCGAGGGATTATGTGTTGCCCTTCCAATTTATTATGCCACGGGGAACAGATGGAAGGCTTTCATGTGGGGATGCCTCTCTGGATTGTCAGAACCTGTAGCAGCTCTGCTGGGATGGGCAGTGCTGGCTAAAGCCGTAACACAGGATGTTTATGCTATATTGTTTGGGCTTGTAAGTGGGATGATGGTAATAATCTCCTTAAAGGAATTGATTCCAACGGCTCATCGATATGATCCAGAGGATACCGTCGTGACATATTCTTTGATTGGGGGTATGGTTATTATTGCACTATCACTTGTGCTGTTCAAACTGTAAGCTGCTAGCGTGGTAAAAGAAGTAGAAGAAGAAGAAGACAACGGCAATAAATAAAGAGAGATCGAAGTAAAGGTCTATGGGGATACTTGGTATACAACTAAAGGCATCGTATACTCGAGATAAATTAAATAATGAATCTGGGGACATTCTAATTATTCGAGAGTTGATATTGTTTCCCAATCAAGTACTCTATTGCTTAGTCTAGCACCTCCAACCGCTGACCTCCATGAAGCCTGAATCCTGAAACCTGAAACCAAGATACCCCCATGGGAATACCCCATACACAGAGTTTTCATATTTACATGAAAAGTCTAATAATGGAGTTTGATATATCTGTTATGTTGTTATGTACTATAACATTCTAATTCTACTATTACCATTAATACAAATGAACATCGAGGAATAAGACAACATATATTGCCGGTTTCATTGATTTTCAGGGATATCGAGTTGTAAAGTTACAAAACACATTTAAAATTAGGATAGTATCAGGAATCAGGGGTGATCGGTGATAGTATCAAAGAACAACATTGTTGGTGTACAATATCATTCATTATAATATATTATATCATGGGCCGATACTCCACCGTTCAATCATATGCAGATAATAGCTCTGATATGCGCACAATACCATATGATCAAGCTGTTGGTAGCAGAGAAATAAATGATACTGCAGATAAATCAGCCATCAAACCAAATAGTAATGATAATGATACAAAACAACAACAGACAAGTAGCCAACCAAAAAGTAATGATGAACAACAAACAAAATCATTGTCTATAGAATCAGCTAATCTAAAGAGTGATACTACAGAATCAACACAACAAAATCAACAGCGACAACAACACACAAACTCTCGCAATAGTAAAGCAGCATCAGAATGTAATACCAACTGTCTATTTGTAGGTGGCCTACATTCACGGATACAAGAGGTACATCTGAGTAAACTTTTCTCCCCTTACGGAGAGGTTGTTAGTATAAAAATTGTAACAAATAATCCATATGGAAGTGGCAAATTGACTACTACTGAATCTAAAGGTTATGCTTTTGTTGAATACACAACAGTTGAAGAAGCGCGTTTAGCAATATCAAGATTAGACAACAGACAACTTTTAGGTAGAACATTAACCATAAGACCGAGTAGGAGAAAAATGAATGAGTTATCACGCTCAGGGGAAACAAAGTTAACTGCAGCTGAAGCGAAGATGGCGGCTTCAAGTGTTGAATCGAAAATAGAGGCAGTAAAAAGAGCGATTGAAGAAAAGAAAAAGGGAATATAGGATAGAGAGTACTGCAGTGATATCATAAACACATAGAGCATTTAATTTATTGTTTACTTATCCAAACACACCGTCTGAGCCCGTATCACCTTGTGGAGGTCTCCATCTAGCTTTCTCGTCAGCTTTGAATGGAATTTTATGTATACTTCCATCATCTGGAAGATGCGCGTTATCACGATTTATGAAGTAATTTAGAGGTGATTGTAACTTATGTTAGTAAATGTGGTTTGCAAGGGCAATCAAAGGCAAATTAAGGTCAAATGAAGTAGTCAAACCACCAAGACTACATATTGAGCACAAACATCCACATGATAAAACAATACTAACACGGACTTTCCATCAAACCTTACTTTCAGGATAATCTCATCCATAATCTTGACAGGGTCTTCATATACAGTTCCTAGACACCAGCCTTCATTCTCATCCCACCAGTACTCAACTCTATTACCCTTTTGTATTTGATTTGCCCATGGAGGTAGCACTGCACTTCCTACCTGAAGATTCTTTTGGTCATCTTCTTTGTTTTTTAAGCTTTGTGCATCTATATTGATACCAGTTTCATCAGCATCAGTACCAAGTGAAAGAGACTTTGTTATCAGTTTGGCTGAATCCATAGATTGTATAGATACAAGCTCTCTCAAGACCATCCTCAACCTTTCAACTCCTTTTGTTGTTATCAACATCTTTCTTCGTATATCAGATGGGAGATTTACAAGTTCACCGGCTATCATAGCTATAGCATAGTATCGATCACTCTCGTCTGTAGCAATGTCTAGCAAAGACGAAGTAAATATCTGAAATACAGCTAATCTCTCCTCAGCATCAAATTGTTTTTGTTCAGCTTCTATAACTCCAGCTTCACCAAGTATACTTGCTTGTAATGGTGAAAGTGGTATGGATGTCTCTGCTAACTGTGCTTGTAGTATTCTTTCAAGACATGTAAATATCTCCTTGACTAACTTCTTTGGCTCAAGTGTATCATAAATATCTTCATCCTCTTTAGTTTCATTTTCTTCTTGGATATTATCATCCAAAACTTCATCACATATTGCTATCGGATAGGGAATACTCTTGACTACTTCCTTCACTATGAAACGATATGAGCCTCTTGCTAATAACATCAGAGACCCAGAATCTCCACTCTCTCCGATGTTTTCCTCAACATTATTCGTTGGAGCACCAATCAATATCTCAGATGCACAGCCAATTGACCCAGCCAGATCATCTCCTTTCTGAGGTTTATATACTACATGTCCATAACAGCAACTCTCTTCTAATGGGGAACTACTCTGTTTGCTTGACGATATTGCTTCTTGTATCACTGATTTATGTATGGGTATATTCAACTTTAGCTCATATAGAGAAGCAGTAGTGAGTTCTGGCGGTAGATGTGCATTAGGTAAAGGTACATCATAAAGTGATTTTGTATCATCGCCATCACCAACATCATCAACTAATAAGGGGAGTTTTATATTTTTCCTTGTAGTAAATTGCTGACCATAATTAAAGTTTGTAGCACTCATCTCCAAACATACTGATACTGATGTCGATTTACCATCCATCAATGGTCTAATGATGGAGAATGCATGTATAAATGATATTGATTGCAACAGTATTGCAATTATCATTGTGAACTGCAACATTTTAGACTGAAATTATTACTACCAATACTACTCTCTAATAACTAAAGTATGGGTTTCTGGTATATTCACTTCCATCGATATCTATTCGTAGGTAACATTATCTTCTATCGATAACTGATGATAAGTGCAAAATTGCATGTGGTATCCTAAATCCCGGTCCCCCTCATCACTCTCGCAGCAATTGCAAGTGTGCCTCTTATCCAAACATCAAGTACCATCTCTCATGAGCTTACCGCTTTTAAACCTATCACTCTACAGTACAAACCCATCTCTGTTTGCAGATCAGCTCAGAAAAGCTTGGTAAGTGTCATTGGATATCGAGTTATATGATTTTATTCCAATGCTTTTTGTCTCTTTTTGTCTCTATATATTTCTTTATATTGGATAATCGTGTATCAGTTTACTCATATCAAATACCTTTTATAGTCATGAGATTGGATTCTTCTTACTTCGACATGATATACCCGAAGTAATATGTAAACGAGCACTAAGTGAAACAGATCAATTCTTTTTAAGACCAATGGAAGAAAAGATGTCAATATCTTATGAGAATAGTCCAGCGTTCAGAGGTTATATGCCCATTGGTGTAGAGAATACAGAAGGCAAAGTTGATAGGAGAGATCAGATTGAGTATGCTGCAGAATATAATACAACAAAACAACAACTAAAGAATGGAGATGATCATTTCTACAACCGCTTACGAGCAACTAACCAATGGCCAGATGAGATACAACCAACTCTTAAAACCAGCATCATGGATTATACCTCTGGTGTTTTACATGTTGCCGATAGGATACGAGATGCAATGTGTATTGCTTTGGATGTAGATCCTAGTGAAGTATCTCAACTATTTGGGGATAAGGATGAGCCAAGTTTTTGGTCAGGAAAGTTAGTATCATACCCTCCTGTTTCTTCATCAATAGACTCAGACACTAACAGTCAAGGAGTTGGTGCGCATACAGACTCCAATTTCTTGACCCTTATCTGTCAAGACTCACATTCAACAGGCTTGCAAGTTCAAAATGTACAGTCAGGGGGTTGGATCGATGTTCCCAAAACTGATCCAGATATATTGATATGCAATATAGGAGAGCTTGCCGAGTTATGGTCGGCTAGGTATTTCTTGGCAACACCACATCGAGTTCTACGCCACTCTTCAGCTACCCACAGCCGGACATCTTTACCAATATTCTATAACCCAAAGATGGATGCCAACGTTCAGCCTATAAACACAGAGAAACTTCCTTGGGAACGTCAACAAACTAATCAGTGGAAACGACAGAACAATGCATTTATGAAGTCGGTTGGAGACAACTCATTCAAGTCTCTTGCAAGAAGCCACCCTAAAGTCTTTATTAAACATCATCAAGACCTAATATTAGACGATGGCAAGATTATAAAAAGATGAGGCAAGTCTATGCCGAGATTCAAAACAAAGAAGTCTGCTAAATTCAACATTATAGACATTAATGCCTTTTGTTTGTTATTAATCTTTTGCTCTCCTGGCAACATCCATTCTTGACTTTTCCACTTTGGCCTTGCGTTTTACTTCCAATTGTATAGATTCATTGATGTCATCAATCCACTGTTGTTTCTCTCCTAAACTTGCTGCAACAACAAAGAAGGACTTGCTTGGATGATGAATGTAAAAGCCGTCTGTAGTCTTTCCTCTTCCACCATCTTCAACTTTCATCAAATGCAAAGGTAACTCCTCATGCACCTTGTAATCACCTTGACTTGACTTATGAGCATACACTAAGACATCAGAGAACAAAAAGAATCTGTATGTTGAACTTCTTCCTGCCTGATGGCGTTTCGTCAAGTCACCTTCTCTTATAAAGATTCGTGAGGGATCATTTAACAATATGTCTCCATTCCTTATTCGGCTGGCTACATGTTTCATTGTAATTATCTTCTTGTCATCCACAACAAGAGATGAGTGAAGTTGTTTTGTTAGGCTACGGACTTGGTTTATATCTTGAAAGTCTAGCTCCTTCTTAGAAGCTTTATTCGAGCTTTCTTTCTTCTCCTTGGATCCATCTTTTCTTGTAATCTTGAGATCATTGAATCTATTGACACGTCCCAATAACTTACTGAAAGCTGATCGCTCTACAGTCATTCCCAAGTAAGATGCTGCACACAGAGAATATTCGAGTACGTCGAGGCAACAACTCAGAGCAGAGCGATCAAGATGAGCATTATCAATTGTAGCATTAATCGCTGCATGGATAAGGTGCCAAATGGAGGAGAAGAGTTGGCGTGTAGTCTCTTCCAGCTGCAGAGGTTCTGCAACAGTAATGAAGTTGTCATTACGCACGGCAACTGTTCTGATAAACTCTTGAGCTGGTTTGACGCTCTTAACCCAACGTTGCATACAAGTGGCAAGGTCTTCTTGTCCTTTGAATGGCAGCGAAGGAGAAGAAGATCCTTGATCTTGCTTGCTTTTGTCTTGTCCAGACGAATGATTGGAGATGGCTATTGGGATTGCTTCAATTGACTCGTATATCATTGATATATAGTCTCGAAACTTATCAACCTGACACACTCCTCTTAGGTTTGTTATAAACTCATTCTTGGTCATTCTCTTTGGAGCCTTGCCCTTGCTAGCATTTGTACGTGATTTGTGTAAATCTGTATTCAGCATAATGATTGCAAATGAAACAAGAAATACAGTGTCCTGATCTGGAAATGGACATTTGTGCAAATCGCCAGCGTTGTCTTCCCAATAGCACTGACTAAAGGTTGATATAATTCGATCAATCCTTTGAGCTTCGCCCGGTAGTCGGAAGCCACAATTAGTTAGATAATGTCGAATTGCTTGTTCAATGTTCATCCCGACAAACGACGTTGCTCTAGTAAAGTTGAAACGGACGAGGTTGAAGAAATCAATGTCATCTCCATCAACTCCTCCTTCGCCAAGGTATTCTCCAAGTATGCCATCATCAATAGAAGATTGATGAATTCGAAGAAATGCTGATATATGCCTCTCCGAAGATGTGAGAAGACGACTTGCAATCAAATAATCAATACCTCTCTTAAGACCTTCACCTGCTATTATCTCGAATGCTTTATCATATGATTCTTGTTTACTAGTACTCGTCTGAGTGAGTTGTTGACCACCCTCTTCGCTCATAGAATTGTTAATACCAAACGAGATAGGAGAAGCAAGATCATAGCTTGGTGGTCGAAGCAAAGGTTGCAGTAATGTTGTCTTTCTCTTTTCAATCTTCTGCCAATAATCAACTATATTATCATCTTCAAAACTCTTTGCAGGCTTGATTGGAGACAGCTTAGGACTCAAGCCTATGCCTAAGGATATATTTCTTTCCAGAGACTCATCCATATCCGAGTCGTTCATAGCACCAGCCACGTCCGATTGCCGGTCATTGAGTTCTTGTTGAGTTGCAACACAATCCATAATGGACTTTGCAATCGCAGTTAGTGCACAGAAAGCTTTCTCTCTTAGACTTTGAGCAGATTCACGTACATTCATTACAGAGTCATTCTCTGAGTGAGGAACACTGGCTGATCGTCTTGGAGAGCTGTTCTCTCCATTGATACTGGATACTTGCCCTTCACAGATGATTGTACCACATTGCTCAGTTAATGTACTGAGTGCCTCACATATTTTATTCATAAGCTTGCAATATGTTAATGGTAAGAGCATGTCATCGCCCTGATTGTTGTAATTCACGAACAAGTCAATATTATCTTTTGGGTTCGAGAACCAACGTTTAAGCTCATCTAATACATCTAACTGCTGATAAAAGAGTGATGGCATATCACTCTTTGAGATGGATCCATCACCACGAGAATCTCTCACTTGTGGTCCAAGGCAAATAATCTTCAGAACGAAATTCTCAATCAGTACAGCCAACTCATTCTTCATATGACTACGGTAAAGAGGGTTGCACCACAACTGAGAAATAATACGAAGGACGCGTCTATATACTCGACAATCTTCAATTGCCGCCGATGTGTTAGACAGTAGTAGGGTAGGAACAAGCCGTCTAATCGCATAAACCATTGTTGGAATAGATTCAGTACCGTCATCGTTGTTGCCTATCACAATTGCCTTTACAACGGAAGTTGGTCCACTAGTGCCCTCTACCGATGATACAGCAACATGCCACTGATCAAGAAAGTGTGAAAGCAGCTCAAAACTTAAAAGCTTGCTGGCAACATCACGAGGCACCGGCTCTGTGTTGTTGAATATCATTCTCACTTTACCTGAACAAATCTTGACGAAGCTGGCGAGGATTGCAAATGCAATGGTATTGGAATAAATGATACACTGATTTGATGTTGGAGATAGAGTTACATCTTGACCAAACAAGCCATTTCCGATAGAGTACAGCATATCATGCCAGAAAAGTTCGCTACCTCCTGATCGATGTATTTGATATGAAGCTAGTTGGGTGTAGTGTTGAGCTGTCTCAAGAGAATGACACTGAACCATTTCTGACAGACTCATATCTCCACTCTGTGTCAGCAAGATTCCTACAAACTCCTTTAATGCAATAGCAGCGGCTTGAGGTGCACCACCATGAATGTTTTGCTCCATATCATCAGAGAGGAGGAAGTCGTCTGATATACTACCTCCTGAAGTGCTCTTATTAAATGGCCAAGCGTTTGTAGGCACTGATGCACCAAAGTAAAACACAAAGAGGTAGAATCTCAACACATACCCAATCGTTCTATCATTCAATCTTCCTCCAGAATAACGTACAGCATCGGAAACGAAGTCAACGCATGAGCGAAAGTATGTCTCTCGTGCCGTAGTGGTGGCTACATCACAAACAACCTGTATTGACAAGTCAAGTAATGTGAGACGATTAGCACTGATGTCACCGAAGTTGTTGTCATTATCATCATCGGTTACATCGTGAGCGAAAAAGCTTGTCTCGTTTAAAAGTGAAATCAAACCTTCAATGGCCATGAGTGAAGACCCACCTTGTGCAGTATAGCACGAGGTAAGTATGGGTGTAATTGTGGCTACTCTTGATTGTAAAATAGATTGTAACTGTGTGCCTTCATTATCAAGTTCCATACAAGACTTTGCGCATTCAATTGATGGAATAAAGTGCATCGAATCCAATGTTGTCTGTAGTGTATCATCGGAATGGCTAAACAGTGCACCAGGCGTTGTATTCTTTATCAAATGCGAGTATTGTGATCCTGAATTGGAAGAAACTAAACTCGTTTGGCTAGGAGACCGTGAGAAGTCATCGTCGATTGAGTCAAATGAGTGAAGCTCATCACTCGGAGACGCAACAGATGATGATGCACTCTGCGAGGCACGATTGTTGCTCCCCGAGTGCGTTGAAGATGAACCAACCCAGGCCGGTACAGCTGTTTCACTTTCTTCTCGTGACGATTGAATCAAGTTGAGCCGACTTTGAGCCGACGATGAGCTCATCAAGGTATGAGTCGTTCTGTCCATGATGTGATATTTCCCTACATCTGAGGATACTACTGTACCACCAGTGCAGTAATAAGCCTTTAACTCTTTTCTTCCAGCATCAGGTCTAGAATGCAATACTGATAACACAAGTGGTAATGGACGTAGACACTCTAGATTTTCCAATCTCTGCCGATAAGCGAGGAAGATTGGCTGATCAGACTTGGCCGCCAAATCTGCCAAGAAATTTCTGGGTGTTCTTTCTAACACAGTATAACCATCAGGGATGATGTCGCCTCTAGTTGGCCTGAGACAAGTTATCCCTGTGATGGGATTACCCTCTCTTGAACGTCTGTAGCAAATGTAGACACGCTCTCCACCAGAAGACGATACATTAATGTTTGCTGCAGGTGACACTGATTGATCACTACCGCTCTTTGCTGGGGTTGACAATTTGCCTTTTTCTTTATCACCTTCCTTCACTATCCGAACAACACTAAATCCAGGTGGTACAAATTCATTTCTGTCTGGATAGATGATACACAAGGCAGTCACACAAGGCCGTTGAGCTGCTCGATCCCAACTCTGTTCCTTCTTTACATTCAAATAGAGACGTTGTCGCTTTCTCCCTGGTACCATATTCTTTGATGATTCTTCTCCAAGTAAAAAAGCTCTGTAATATCCTCGTGGTGGAATATCTGACCCAGATGTAACGATAACATCGGTAATGGCAGCTGTGGCAACTGAGTTTGGACATTCATCCAATGTTAGTAACACACTACCTCCCGATTCTACACTTTCCTTATTTGGTGTTGTTGAACTATTATTGATAGTATAGCTGCTTTGAGATACAACTGCCGACTTGGAAGATGAACCAAATCGTGCCTTGAACTTATTCTTTACCTTGCTTGCACTTGAATTTGTTTGGCTTGTATGGTTGTAGCCAGTTGATAAAAGTTTCGATGTTGACAATATTTTTGCATATTCGCTTCCAAACATTGTCATACGACGTTTCTGACCAGATGCTGTTGCAGTATTATTATTACTATTTGAAATCTTTGTAGATGATGATTCTAGAGTTTCAAATGAAGATTGTTGTTGTACAGAATCATCAGGTGATGTGACAGTCGAGCTCTGCTGCTGTTCTTCACCACCAAACTTGTCTTCAAAACTAAATGTACCAGTTTCAGTATTCCAACTTGATTCTGTATTAATAGTATCAACTCTAACTATATCATCCTTGTCTTTTGGAAAGCCATGACTATCAGTAGATTCAGATTTTTCAATATTAAAGTCTAAATCCAATGGAGTAGAATTAATCTCATCTTTAACACTATTATTTGAAACTTTTGGTGTATTCACAGGAGGAGTTGCTGCCAATGGTAGAGGAGGGGGTACTACTGTAACTATTTCTTTATCAGCAACAGTAACTGAAGATGTTTCAACAGTTCGTGAACATAAATCAGCCAGTGCCACAGTACCCATCAATTTAGCACCAATACTATATGATTTATCCCTGCAACCACCTCCAATCGATGAATGGATACTACCGCTGCCATCCGATATATTACGCTTTAATGATGAGGAAGAATTTGGAGGACGTGGAGGAAATCTAGAAGTTAATGTTGGTTTAGGTGTTGAAAATGGCGAGGCGCCGCTTGACATGGACCGTTCGGATGCCGTGATACTTGTTGTATCATTATTACTACTATTGTTATTATATTCACCAGCTATGGAACTATGATTGCTTGTTGATATTATCTTGCTTGATGGTAAACGTGGACCAGTTATACTACCGTGAAGTTGTTGTAAATTATTATTAAACTCAAAATTACTAGACGGTGCATCACCTTCGGTAATTTGATTAAATATAGATTGTACGAGACGATTGGCTTGTTCAAGACCGTGTATATCTGGTGTTGTAGTGGAGGTGGTATTATCACCAGTCCCTGAACTGATTTTTAATGGCATAGAAAGATGGTGCACGTGAGTTGATTAATAGTTCAAATTTATCTTTGTGGTGGCGTATGATTTCGTTCGGCCTGCTTTGCAATTTCTAACGGTATCAAAGCACTAATCCGATTATTACATATCATATGGCTGTAGTACTAGAGGTAAAATAAGGTACATGTCCAAGTACATACAATACAAATTGTGCACTGTTTAGATAGACCAATTTTCAAACTTCCCTACTTGCATCATTTTTTCGGTACTTTGTGTAGAAAATATATCCCTAAAAGCGGTCTCTTTAGTGATCCACGCGACATATTTTTACTACTGCCTAACTGCCTCATTCCTTCGCGTGTCCGATCACAACTGCCCCTTTTATCATTTTCTTTTGCAACAAATAGTGATCCAATCAATCAAATCAAAGGGGATAGAGAGAGGGCTAGTACATATATCATTCATAAATTCATTGTTGATAGGGAAATAAAGAGCTTGAATTAGTGAATCGTTAAATCAAAAACAGAGAGGAGGCTAGTACATAATATAATCATCAATACATCAACAATGAAGTGTACTGCAATCCTACTCTTCCTATCGATCATCTCTCAAGTCGATAAGACCCTTGGACAATGGCGTTGTGGTGCTGGCTTTGGAGATGCAACTTGTGCTGATGGTGGCTTTGATGGGTGGTGTTGTTCATCCTCGGGATATTGTGGTACAACCGACGCTTGTAAGTTTATGCATGCATATCATTATTCTTCATATCATGTGCATATCATGTGCTCTTGGCTCTTCCATCTCTCATCCATCTTGTTATTTGCAATAGATTGTGGTACCGGATGTCAGAACGGATGTAGCGGAGATCCAACTACTCCACCTCCGACGCCGCCACCAACGCCGCCAAGCACATCATGTGGTGGCGGTAGCGTCGGTAATGGTATATGTGCAGACACAAGTCTATGTTGTAGCCAGTATGGATACTGCGACATTACACCTGAGCATTGTGGAGCTGGTTGTATTTCTGGACCCTGTACTTCCCCAACAACACCAGGGCCCACTCCTCCCATTACGCCCAGCCCTACTCGTTCACCTAATAACGATCCACCTCCTGATATTGCTGGCGGAGACTCACGTGTTATCGCCTATGTTGGTAATTGGGAACCATGTCCGACAGCACAGCAGCTTGATGGAAAGTCCGTGTTAGTATGTTTTGTCATGTGTGCATATGTGATGTTCGATATGATCAGGTTAGGTAATATAGAGAGAGCAAGACGACTTTACTACCTTGTTTTGATTACCTTTACAAACCACATGTTCTAACAGAAGTTGAAATCACCTCTCTCATCATCTCATACCTTGTGAAATGTGCATCTTCCAGGATATACACACATCGTTGTAGCTTTTGCAGTGAGTTATACCTACAACGCAGCAAAGAATAATTGTAATGCTCAATGTGACCCAGGAACTTCAGTACCTCTCTGCACTACTCAGACAGGAAATCAGATTGATGATTGGCAAGCAATGGGAATCAAGGTCATTCTAAGCTTCGGAGGTGCCGGGATGGGAGGCTCTTGGAACGGAGACCCTAACAACTGCTGGGATAATTGCTTTGGAAAGGAGGATACAGTCTCTGATGCACTAGTTGACATTGTGCAAAGCCAGGGATTTGACGGTGTCGACATTGACTATGAGTACTGCTATGATTCAGGAGGTTGTGCACAATCTACATCGTTATATTCCGATACTGCTGCTCAATACTTCTTGGAAGAGATGACGATCCAATTGAGGCAAAAGATGGATGCCATTGTGCCCGCCAAAGATTATGAGCTTACTCATGCTCCTATGGACAGTGATATGGTCCCTAGCTCACCATACTTTCAATTGCTAAAGAGGCAAAACGACAAGCTCAACTACATTATGCCGCAATTCTACAATGGGTACAACAATCTTAATAATGGTTTCGTTGGATCTGGTGCTCATGTCGTCTATAATGACATTGCCAACATTATGTTCCCACAGCAGCCCGAGAAGGTTGTATTTGGATTTTGCATTGGTGCCTGCGGTGTTTTCAATCAAAATGGTAATCAAGCCGTTTCAGTAATGCAAGAAATCAAAACTCATTCAGGAGGAGAGTATGCATGCAATGGTACGTATTTGCTGATATAAGAGTGGCTGCCATATGTCTATATGATTACTCACATCTTACTCTTTTCATTCCACAATCAAGGCGGTGCCTTCTTTTGGGTGGCATCTGCTGACGTGAATGGAGCTTGGAGCGATCTTGTTTATCCAGAGGTGACTCAAACGGCTGGCTGTTCTGCGTCAGGAACAACAGGGCCAACAAAGTCGCCCTCAAATAGCCCTTCTTCAAAGCCCACACCTCAACCTACGGTGAGTTATCATTTTGGTGATATAAATTGTGGGATTTATGTACATATCTGTCTCACTTTGCATTGCACCTTAAATCTTTTACCACACACTTTAGACCCCACAACCCACACCTGCACCATCCCCACCACCGACCTTAGCTCTTCCTGGACAGTGTTCAAACAATCCAACGATTGCTTGTGCAGTAGCCACAGTATCAGAAGATTGTAACTGTGGAGCCCGAAAACTACTGAAGGGCGGAGAACAGAAACCTCTCAAGCAGAATAACCTTAGGAGATTGGCAAAGAAGACACCTTCTCCAACTCCCCCTGCAACTCCAAACCCCACATCTAATCCGACTGTCAAAGCAACACCCAATCCTACCTTTGCTTCTACACCGAACCCGAGCAAGGCGGTAAGTCTTAACTTTTTTGATACACATTCAATCTTACAGACCTATGAACTGACATTCTTCTTTCCTCTATATACAGCCCACCGATGCACCCTCTTTGCCACCAGTAGACTCGTGTACCTGTATTCTTCCCACACCTGAGCCTAGCCCACCTCCAACTCAGCCGCCTATGACTACTGCTCCAGTAACTCCGAATCCAACAACTGCAAACCCTACCAATCCCCAAGGACCGTGCGTCTGCAAAGACTTCAACAAGAATCTATGTCCGGGTGCATGTAGAGGAAGTTCGTGCCAGTGGATTGGCGGTAGAACTAAGGAATGTCAACCAATTCCTTTCTAGAGGAGCAAACAGTTATATATTCGTTGTGATATGAAGAGAAATTTATTTGTCGATGTGATCTATATTCAGGCGGATCAAGTAATAATGATTCATGCGAGCTTTTAGATTATACCCTTGGAATGTAAGGTAACAGAAGCTTTGAGGTTTATAATATACTATATCTTAGCTAGTTTTTTTTGTCGTTCTCTGCAGTATCATATACATTACTCATCCAAAAGCTGTTAGCACATTCTTACTCTTTGGAATTATAACGATATTCTTCCTGCACACGATATGGCTCAGTAAGTATCCAATTCTTCTTCTTCTTTAATTCTCTATCACAACATCGTTTATAATATGCAATTAATGTCCGACATTCATCCAATGGGTTATCATTAGGTGATGGTAATTGTTTCTTATCAGTATCTGCAGCTGATATTACTACCGCTGGCTTCTTTTCTTCATTAATCTTTAACTTCTTTAAACGTTCTGCCTCAACATCTGGATAATAACTCTTTGCAAATCCAGCCTTTTCTATATCCCTTGCTTTGTCAGTTGCATCCTTTGCTAAACATTCAAAGAGACGTTGAGCATGTTTCTCACAACCACTTGGTTCTACTGGGAAGTAATCGGGTAACTTGGATTCTCCCTCAAGTGTTGGTGTACCAGATAGAGCATCACGGATTCTATTGAATACCATCTTTTCTATATGTTTGTTTGTTTGTATGTATGTTTGTTGTTACACTTATTGTATAGTATATTTTTATAGTTGTTGCAAAGTGATAGTGATTTGTCTCGTGAGTTGTCTTATGAACTCTTCCCAAATCCACTAATGATTACAGCTCTTTGCAAAGGTATTCCCTAGGATAGTCACGTATATAATTGAAGGTATGGTTGCTGTTATAAAATAGTCAATATGCTATGTTTTATAACTGTGCCGTCAGCAGTCAGTCAGTACCATAGTCAGTCAGCAATAATTTTATTGAGCGGTATCCTTGCCAACCAAAAAAGTTATCAAACAAAGACAAAAGTTGTGTTTGTTGTCGATATAACAAATACTATTGATATAAAGATTGATCAATACCACAGCCCAATATAATTATAAAATATAAAGATATATATTTTAATTCCTCAATATACGGTGGCCTTAATTGTTTGCGAGCGGTGACTCTCAACAAACCAACCAACCAAAATAATTTTCAATACCCGGCCCCATACCACAAAACAATCAATATAATAATAATAAATAATAAATAAACATGGTACGAGTATTCATTAAAGGTGGGGTATGGAAAAACTCCGAGGATGAAATCCTCAAGGCAGCAATAATGAAATATGGTAAACAACAATGGGCACGCGTGGCATCATTATTAAATCGTAAATCTGCCAAACAATGTAAAGCACGATGGAATGAATGGTTAGACCCCTCGGTACGTAAAGTGGAATGGTCCCGTGCTGAGGATGAGAAGTTATTACATTTGGCTAAGTTAATGCCGGCTCAATGGCGTACGATTGGTCCGTTGGTTGGTAGAACGGCTGGTCAATGTCAAGAACGGTATGAACGATTACTAGATGAAGCAGCCATGGCAGCTGGTGGCGGTGGCGGTGGCGGCGGAGATGGCGTTGAAGAGGGAATGGAGGCTGCATCAGCACGTAAACTCCGTCCAGGTGAGATTGATCCACATCCCGAAACGAAACCAGCACGTCCAGACCCCATTGATATGGATGAGGATGAGATTGAAATGTTACAAGAGGCACGTGCACGATTAGCCAACACACAGGGTAAGAAGGCCAAACGTAAGGCACGTGAAAAGATGTTAGGCGAGGCTAAACGTATGGCAGACTTACAAAAACGTCGTGAGTTAAAGGCTGCGGGATTATTAGATGGGAGTATGCGTACGAAACCACGAAAGAAGATACGTGATATTGATTTAGGTGTTGAAATTCCATTTCATAAACCAGCACCATCGGGATTTCATTCAACACAGGATGAGGATTCAAAAGCCGAATCTATACGTAATCAACGATTGAAGGATGTGGATTATAGACGTATTACCGAAAGACAATACCGAGCACGTGATCGTGAAGCGAAAGAACGACAGAAACGGGAAGAGAATCGATTACGGAGTTTAGAAAGGAGTAATATGCAATATGTGGTGGCTGAAGTATCAAAACGGAATGATCCAATAGCAGCCCGTAAAAGGGGCGTGTTGACAATGCCTGAACCAACAATTGGTGATGAGGAATTACGTAGAGTTGCCAAGGCTGGGGAAGAAGAACGTGAGGCTATTGCAACTTTATCGGGGGAAGGGAATCTTAAAATGGGAGAGTCAGGTGCAACTGATGCATTATTGGGGGATTATAGTGATCGACCACTGCCAACGCCTATGCGCACTCCTGCTGCTAGTGCACAGGCTTCGAAGTTATCGAGTACAGAGGTTATTCAACGTGAGGCTATGAATTTACGTGCACTATCCACTGGTCAGACACCTCTATTGGGGGATGAGAATGCCGAATTGTTAGATGGAGGTGCAGGTACTGGTGCTATATTAAAGAATGACGGAGAAGCAGCAGCTGCTGCCGCGTATGGATCAACACCCATGGTTGATAGGATGAATGTGGATGATGCTGCAACTGCCGGGGGACGTAGTGCAAAGACCAACGCTACTCCACTTACATTTGCTTCATCTCATCGTGATGAACTTGGATTGAATGCTGCTGCTGCAAATAATGACAATTTACGACCCCCATCAGAACTACGATCTGTTACTGATCATGAAGATGATGTGCACTCTGTTGGTGCATCATCCTTTGGGGCATCTACATTCGCCTCCAAGGGCTTATCCTTACGAGAATTGGCACGCGAGGAGCGTAAGCGTGCCAAACGTGCACGGAAAGAGTTGGAGGATGCACTAGCAAACCTCCCCGCACCTCAGTTTGAGTATGAATTAGGTGCACCTGAGGATGTTGATATGGAGGAAGCAGATGAAGACGAGAGAGCTGCTATGATGGTAAAGGATAAGGCAGACGAAGATGCCGAGGAATTAGAGCGTCTAAGGAAGGAGGCTGAGAGATTGTACGAAGAGCAAAGTTCAGTGTTGAAAAGAGCAGAATTGCCTAGACCTAGGGGTGGGGCAGTATTGGAGCGTCTCAATGGCGCAGTGGAAGGCACATCAGACATAGATGCAGCAACGAGATTACTCAATGAGGAAATGGCCACACTCATCAATCACGATGCACTTTCTCAGCCCATTATGCCAGACAAGTCCGATCCTGTTGTTGCGGCATCTTTGAGTGGAGGAAAGAAGGATAAGAAAGACAAGAAGAAACGAAAGCATGCTGCAATTACGGAGGAGAATATTCCTGAGGTATCACTAGATTACTTTCCTGAAGAGGCATTGGATACTGCCAAAAACATGCTTGCCGAGGAATTCAAAAGTATTATTCAAGAGAAACGAGAAATACTTCAGTCTACAAAAGGAATTTACTATGAAGAGGATGATGATGTGCTCAACGCGCTTACTGAAGAGACTATAGCGGCTACATCTAATAATGCCTCTAGTGTTACATCTCTCCAATCAGAATACACATCGCTTCAAAGTGCCACCAAAGCACTGACCAAACCTTGCTCCAAACTTGAACAGAAGCTGAACATTCAAACAGGAGGATACACTCAACGTTCGACTGCACTCATTGATTCAACATTGCACTCCTTTGCCGAATTGCAACACTCTCGTATTGAGCAGGCAGTGTACACTCGTCTACGTGCTCACGAAACTAAGGGAGTATCACTTCGATTAGAGAAGCTTGCAGATGAGGTAGAACAATTGGAAAAAGAAGAGATGAATAAGCAAAGGAGATATGGTGACATTCAGCACGAGAAGAACCGACTATTGCTGAAGATGAAGGGAAGCAAATCGCCAGCCTAAGGATTTTAGTGTTTAGGTTTTGTTGCAGTATAGTATCCTAACCAGGTATTTAAAACTTTGAAGTTATCAACAAGGGGGTGACTACTTCACTTTCCTGAAAGAGTTGCATTTGCTCTTGGGATTATTCTTGCATGGATAGACTTCTTTAGGCGTTCGAGCTCGGTATCCTGGGCTTGGGAAATATGTCACCCTCGCCATCCCAACGCCAAGCGTGGTATGAGCACATGAGAGTACCATACCGTCTTCTTCCACACATCCTTCACTTAATGGTGCAGCACGATGAGGCTTTAGTATTAGAGAAGTGAGATGTTATACATGATAATTATGAGTGTATGTTGAGGTGGTATCCTAAAATTACAGATGAACATACAACGATCAACAAAGCACGCCAATTACCTTCCACCCTGATAATAACATTAGATAGAAGAGAGATTTATACACATGATAAGAGTGAGGTATATACGAAGGAACAAGGATGGATACCGCTAATAATATACTTACACGTCTGTCACAAAAGAATCAACATCAAACGATGCTTTCCTTGCCATTCCTCGAGTAGATACACCTCCATTGTTGTAGAATATCAACACGACCTTGATACATTGCTAGAGCTGCCTTTACTTTGGAAGGGATACTGGTATGATCTGCAAGATCAATAGATACTTGTGCATCACTTGCTCCCAACTTGATACATTCAGCAGCTACATCTTCCAAGGCTTCCTGCCTTCGTGAAGCTAGGATAAGTTTGACATTGTCATACTTTGATGATAAGTGTAGCGCAATAGCACGGCCCTAGTATCATATATCGTTTGGTATAGAATCTCAAGGTAGATGCAAAAGGAGGATACCGAACAACATACAAACATTGCAATAAGAAACTCACAACACCATCAGACGAAGCACCTGTGATCAACACAACCTTGTTCGCATATGCATCTCTCGGAGGTGTAGAAAGGATAGCAGATGCAAAGTTAGTCTTCTTCTTGAGCGATACTAAAAGCTTGCCAATAGCAATGCACGAGAAGAGACTTGTTAAGCCTCCGATTGCAGCAAAGACGGCAGTAGTCTGTTGTGATCGTAGAAATGCTGGTAGAGCTAGAGGAAGGAAGAGCAGACGACTAAAGAGACGTGAGCCTGATGAAGAAGTTGTTACGATATCATCTAACTTTGTTGAGTATAAGTCTGTTGAAAGCTTGCGGTATCCTAACTTCATGTTCGTATTACTCAACTTATTGTTCAAGTTTTAGTATTTTAGTTGGATGATGATGAGATGGAGAGAAAGCTGATGACGGAGATGAATGTAGAAACGCAACAAGAGATATGGGAAGAAAGAAGAGTTGATTCATGTTAGTGTATTATCGGATATGAAGTTGTTGTGGGTTATAATGTGAGAGCAAGTGAAGAGGATTCCATCAACTCACCACATGTTGTGTACCGGTATCCTGATGATCACTTCTTGGGATAAAAGGGCTTGTCCTCGTACTCTGGTATCCTAAAAGCACACAACGCACACTCTCCACACTCAAAATTGAGCTCATAATTTTCATCTTTGGATCGAGCACACATCTCTTCTACTACTACATCTACTACTACTATAAAGTGTCGACTACTACACCTCTTCTTCGTATAAGGTAAGTCACACTCAATGATATGAAAACTACAGGATTAGGATGATTTGCTTTGTTGTTGTTGTCGGTGTTATCCTTGAGTTATGTTGATGTCGTATGTTTAGTTAGTGCTGGTATCCTAAATGATGAAGGGGTTTCTGCTTTGTTGCCGCAGTGCGTCCATTCTCTTGGTTATAATCAGTGTTGGGTGAGCGATGCCGATATCATCTTTGGTTGTGCATGTGATGTAAACATATCCTCAGAGGAAACATTGTTCTTGACTCGAATATACATTGCCTCTCTTGCGGTATCCCACTCTTTGGAGATGTATATATAATGTTTGTAGTTTGATAGAAATGTATATGTGAATGTAGACGGTTCCTCTGGTGTTGTACTTGCAGCATTGTGATTCATCTGTGTCGGTTGATTTGTAATGATGTCGATTTGTATTAAAACAACATCTGTGGTATCCTTAATGCTAACATGAATCCTCACCATCCTTCTTCGCTTCATCAACATCTCCCCTCCAACAGACAATCAACCATGCATCTCTCTTCATTCAAGTACATCTGTAGTGCCATGGCACTCCTTGCCACTCCAAGTGCTGCCCAGCTTACTCCTTGTGGCTGCGAGGAGGATGGCGTGTCATTCTGTAATTTCGACTATGGCTCAACTGGCACTTGCGAGCCTTGTAGCAACTTCTCCGAGCGAGACAACTGCTTCACCGATGGTCTCCCTCTCGCTGGTGAAGATGATTGCGCTCAGCGCTGCTTTGATCAGCCGTCTGCACTTACTGCTAATACTTGGGCCGTTAATTATAATGATGATGCTGTACCTGATTTTACAACAAGTTCAACCAATGAAGTTGTCTTGTCGTATTTGATTGGCGCTGGAAAGACCCCAACATTGAACTTGTACGCTGGTGCTGATTGTAGTGCTACCACTGCCGCCACGACAGGAGTGGCAACTCCAGCTGTTGTTTCACAAGTTATTTCTGGCGACTCGACTTTGGATACTCTTACCGTCGGAATCGATATTGATAAGGCACTAATCACAAGTAGCAACATTTGGAACAACGTTGACTCATCTCTTGAATTCTGCCTTGCCGTGACACTAGAGTCTGGTGGAGAAGTCATCACGGAAGAGTAAGTAGTTTATGCCTGTATTATGATGTTATAAGCTCTCCTCTTCTTCCTTTCTAACCTTCCTTCTCTAAATCCACTACGCTACAGCTTGCAAACCTTCGACATAGCATTCGACTTCGACGTTTCATTTGATGCTACTGACTTTGCTGCTACTGCAGACAGCGCAGGTGCTGCTAACACTGCTATTGCGAATGTCAACGACTACATCTCAGCATGTAAATGTGACGGCACAACCTGTGATACTAATGCTCTTGGCCCAGACGAAATTCTCCAAGTGTGCATCACGTCCTCAAGCAGTGAAGTGGCCATCTCTCAAGTTACAGAACTTGACCTAGCCCAAACAACAGGTGGTTCAATGGCTGTTGTTGACGGTGGTAGTGTTGGAAATGCAGCTATGTCAGAGATGACTGGATATGGTGTACAAACCGTCGTGCCCGCAAGGTTCTTTACATCTACGGATACCATTGACGTCTCTGGTGTCGTACAAGTTGCATTCGCCTCAGGCCGCCGTCAACTTGTTGCCTTTGGATACAACAATGTCGATGGTCGTATGATGCTTGACTCACCCTTCGACAGCAACACTCCCGAAGGCCTCGCCACCAAGGATGTTGCCCACCATATCCATCTGACTGTTGATCCTCCCCCTCAAGAGGCAGAAGGAAACTTCGACTTCGAGGTTGGTGTCAAAATGGCCACTGATGATCTCATTTCAGCTGCTTGTGTTCCTCAAGTTTTCAAGTTCTCGGCTACTGCCTTTGCAGCTCTAGTCATGTTTTGGTAGAAGATAGGTCCTACGATACTCTCTGTTGGTGTCGTTTGTTTTGAATGTACATGTTGTCTTGAATTGGATGATTAGGCAGACCCCTGGATGTATTGTCATAGAATAGAATATAACTTAGACAAAATGGGTCTCATGCTTAACTCAGCTGTTCTGTTCCGCAAGCTTTCAAGTTCTCGGCTACTGTCGTATTTGCAGCTCTATCAAGTTTTGGTAACGAGACTATTTAACATTTGAGGAACGTCATTATTGTATAGCAAGAGTGTGTGTTGCCTGGTACCTGCTGGCAAGGAGATATACTGCTCATTACTTGACAGTGATATTGACCTACAATGCACATTTGGGGAACTTTGTTTGAACAGATTAGGTGAGTTGGGGCTTACTGCACGGTTACCTAACATAATTATTAGTGCAGGTTGTTTACACAGAATACGAGCTCTACAATATTCATCTTTCTTTCGATCCTTATACTACATACCTTTGATGTCCATCTAGCTACAGAAGTATATATGAAGCATGTTCAATGAGTTTCTCTTTAGAGCTTACTCGAGGGAGACTTATCAAGATCATTCAGTGCTTGCATTTCCAGTAGCGCCTCCTCTAACAAATGAGTCAAACGCTCAGGCCAATCATGCTCCTTGAGAGCTGTTACACAAAACATACAATGACTTGGATAGATCGAGTACGCCAGAACTACTCCATCGGATACCACCTCTCCATATCCCCAGTTATCAAAACGACTGCATGTTAAGCTGGATCATCGAGACGGACAGTAATCAATCTTAATTTGTTCCATTGCACAAATACTTTGACCCGATCCAGCCAATGGCACACTAGATGCAGGTCTCTGACCTTCTATCTCACCTTTACCTTTACTCATTGACTTGCTCTTTCTTGAATTGTTTGATGACGGCGGAGGATACATTAATATCCAACCTCTTGATTTGTTCGTTGCCATATCATGTGGTATCATTGCATCATACAGATGTTTGACATCTACCCAATAGGGAGCATATTTGAACCGTGCAACATCCAACACTAAACATGAATCAGTTGGTGGATGATAGGCCGCTATTGGACTAAAGTGGCCATCTCCCGTTTGATGTAGTGCAGATCTTGCAAAGGAGGTTACTAGAAAGCAACCCCCATTATTTGACTTCGTCTGTTGTATACTGGTATCCTCAACATCTGTCTGCGGTGGATTTGTCACCGCATTGATTATATCTCTTCGAAACTCTTCCAAGCTATATCCTTCTGTTGTATGATCATCTATATTTTGTATTGCTCCTTCATCATTATTCAAGGTATCAACAGGACGTTTCATCTTCAACTCAACACCCTGACATCTTGCCAATCCACAATACTGTTCAATAGTAATACCCTCCCTCCTTACCCGTTCCTCTTCTAAGCAACAACGTTCTAATAACATACTTTCATCACCATACCATCTCCATCCACCTCTCCATCGTACATTTGGATCCATTGCTAATGCATTCAGTATGAGGATTAAGGTAGTGACGCCACAATAGGCTGGATCAATTTGATTTAAGAATTGTTGTGATAATGGAAAGTATGCTTCGGCATTAGTACTTTGTAATGAGTCTAAGAAACGTTGTTTACCGATAGGTGAATTAAAGGCTACTAAGTTTGATGGAAGTGATCTACATTTGAATGAATACTTTGGATTTGGTAGTGGTTCGGGTAGTGGTTTGTTTGGTGAAACTAGTAATTCATTTTGATGACATGTATTATGAGGAGATGATATTGATTGTTGTTCTATATTATCTTTACAGGTACATGTTTCACAATGTTTTTGTAAAGTCTTGACATCTTCTGATTTACTATTATCACTTGTAGTTTGATCATAATCATCACCCTCAGAATCGTAGTCTAATACAGCTGTTGAAAAGAAGGAGTATTTGACACCAATTCTTTGTCTTTGACTTCTATTTTGTGATATATCTGCTGTATGAAATGTACTGAAAGATGACAGACGGTATACACTAGCTGATTGAATATCGCGCCGTCTGTGTATATTGTTTGATACCATTTTTGTTGTAGCAGTAGTCGTAGACCGACATGAGAACACGGTAGATAAAAATGACACATTACTCTCCTCCTTGTGACCGATTATACAACTTGGAGGTCTATTCAAGCTGCTACTGCATCTACCGATACCTTTTCTGATCATAATTATTCGTTATTGTTATTTCTTGACGTATTATATGATATCTAGCTAGCATGTATATATCCTACCTTGGGAGCCAATCTATACTTGTTAATCAGGAGAAAGATTATGTATCGTTTGGTATAATTTTGAGAATATGAGTTGTAAATCACAGCTTCTCTTGATACTGACGTACTACCAATCTAAAGACCACCGCTTAAATCTAATGATGGACAATATTAGACTACGATATCATTCCCCGTTATTATTCTCTGGCACGTGCTAATAGCGGGGCAACCACATGTCATTGTGGTATATTTATTTGACTGGTGCGGTATCCTTTTTTTGCAACCCAATTCACGGTATGAAATAGGTAACTCAATACATAGACGGCTAATAATCTCTTGTGCAACTAATCCAGTGGCGGCGATAGTACCTCTTTAACTTATATCTCATTGTTAGTGTCTCCTGTGGTATTGTTATTACTGTGTTGAATATACTAGTATACACACATAAAGATACCCCACAACCTCAAACATCACACAAAAATTATAATAATGAGTGATGATGAAGAGAATCCAATTGGTAATAACTCTGGCTTTGATAATGCCGGTGGTACCTATAATGATGATGAAGATATGTTAGGTGGTGCAGATAGTGGTAATACTGGTGGTGGTGGTGACGGATTAGATGTAACAGGTGAAGCAGACCCCGATCAATACGGTGATAACGAACCTGATATGGAACTAATACAAACAGACGGTACGGGCACACATCGTGGTTTCTCCAAGTCAGGTACACCCCAACAAGAACGTATCACAACACATTACCTAACAAAGTATGAAAGAGCACGTGTACTGGGCACACGGGCATTGCAAATTAGTATGAATGCACCTGTTATGGTTGATTTGGAGGGTGAGACTGATCCATTAAAGATTGCACAGAAGGAGTTGAGGGAAAGGAAAATTCCTATTGTTATTCGTAGATATTTACCTGATGGTAGTTTTGAGGATTGGGGTATTGATGAGTTAATTGTGGATTAAAGTTTGTATTGTGGGTAATATGGATTTTATTTGCTCTGTGGTTGCAATGGATTGTTTGGGGTATGTATATTAGGATAAGGAAAGGTAAGGGTACTTACAGCGGATAATTCAATATAAGATATTTAACTTTGAAGTTATCAACAAGGGGGTGACTACTTCACTTTCCCTGAAAAGCTTACAACAAACAAAAACGATATAACTTCATCCCATCAGGAAGGTAGCGGTATGTCCACATCTCCACGCCTCTACATTCCTTACAGAGAGAATACGTGCATCAGATCCAGCATTTGACCATACCCATAGAAGTCCATTCTTTTTCTTGATGGGGAGAGATTTGCACTTGTTCTTGGGACTCTTCTTGAGGCGTTCGAGCTCGGTATCCTGTGCTTGGGGAACTCATGTGCTAGATCACCCTCACCATCCAACGCCAAGCGTGATATGAGCACATGAGAGTATCGTCTTCTTCCACATGTCCTTCACTTAATGGTGCAGCACGATGAGGCTTCAGGAGCAGAGATATATAAACACAACATGTATAATTACTATGTTGAGTTGGTTCCTAGTAGTGAGGTTTACTTGCCTTCGTGAAGCAAGGATAAGCTTGACATTGTCATACTTTGATGATTAGTGCAACGCAATAGCACGGCCCTATCATACATTATGAATCACAAGGTTAGATGTAAAAGTAGGATACCACCAACATACACAAACATTGCAATAAGAAACTTACAATACCAGACGAAGCACCTGTGATCAAAACAACCTTGTTCGCATATGCATCTCTCGGAGGTGAAGAAAGGGTAGCAGATGCAAAGTTAGTCTTCTTAAAGGCTTGCGGTATCCTAACTTCTTCCTTCACGTTCTTCTTACTCAACTTGTTGTTCAATGTTTTAGTTGGTTGATGACGAGATGGAGAGAAGCTGACGACGGAGATGAATGTAGAAACGCAACAGGAGATACGGGAAGGAAGAAGAGTAGATTCATGTTAGTATATCCTTGGATATGAAGTGTTATTGGTTGTTTGAGTGAGAGCAATGTAGTGAAAGAGGATTCCATCAACTCACCCACAAAGTTATGTACCGGTATCCTGATGATCACTTCTTGGGATAAAAGGGCATGTCCTCGTACTCTGGTATCCTAAAAGCACAACAATGCACACTCTCCACACTCAAAATTGAGCTCATATGGATCGAGCACACATCTCTCCTACTACTACACCTAATACTACTACAAAGTATCGACTACTACATCTCTTCTTCTTATCAAGGTAAGTCAAGGACATTCATATGGCTGAGGATAGGGCTATCGGTTGTGCTCTCTTGTCATGCTGACAGATAATCTGTGTGTTTTGCAGTGGCGGTATCCTAGACTTTGTTGTTGGATGAATCTGTATGAAGTGGATGTTCTCGTTATGTTTTGAAGTGATTCGGTTGTTCTCTTGGTAGGTCGGCACTGGATGAGTGAGTGGACGACGATTTATCCATCTTTCATTCACATTGATAGACACTTTATTCATATAGAATAAGTGGGATACCGCAGCTTATGAAACCCCCTTTCTTCTTCTTTTGGAGATGTATCTATACATCTTATGATTCGGATGAGATATTCATTTGTGGTATTCATTTGGTGTGAATGGGCGTCGTGACGAGGACTATTCTGTGGAGTTACATGTCGGCATTTGTTATTATTAATATTGCGGTATCCTACACTAACCTTCTCGTTATCATACTAACAATACACACCTTCCCGTCATCCAACTCTATCCACATCAAATATATCTCGTTCTACAAAAGGTAAGTGCAGTATGATGTTCGAGAGGCAGCTCCATTGTCTCGCCAGAGAGACAACTTCATCACTTGTATGTGAAGATGCCGTACTAACAAGTATATGTCTCTGCATACATACTCTCCTTTACGTAGACAATATGATTTCTTCTGGTAACGATGAAGAGAAGGGTGTTACACCCCGTCTAACAAAATTCAACTCTAAACATCTCAGTCGTCATGTGTCTACTATCATAGGCAACTACATGGGTGATCTCGAGAGCACCGACAAGTTTGATCCTTCTTCCACGTCTGAGGAAGATCTAGAACATCTTATCGATGAAGTGGTGGAGAGTTACAAGGACGAGAATGGCAACGTCTCGCCAAGGAAGATCATCCGTGATGCTTTACTCTCCAATATGGAGAAGTTCAAGCAACATGCCGAGAACTCTCACCTGACAAAGGAGGTAAGTAATCATCATAAATCTTTTCCTTCTTTTGCTGTATTGAATTGCTAACTTATGTTTGACCTATTACATCCACACACAGATCAAGTGTAATGAAACGGCTGCAAAGAAACGAATCATGAAGTATAACATCTTCATCTTCTTACGTGAGTTACTGTGGTATCCTAGAAGCTCATTTGTTCTTATCATGCGTCAACTAATACATCACACACCCACTCTTCTTCATCATCTTACTCCAGTTGTCATCGCTTCCACCGTATCTATTTATTTTGCCGTTACCAAGAGCATGGCTACGGGAACTGAACAAGTCAAGGAGACCATCGAGGGTACCGTGGTTACCTTTCTTGAGAAGGATGTTAATGGCCATCCTATTGTTAAGGATACCAACACTGGATTGGTGACTTCATCTCGTACTGTGGGAGATTTTTTCCGCACCTTGGTAAGATATGACCCCGTATCCGGCCAACAAGTACCCTGTATTGATATTGGATCAGGTAAGCAAACGAGTTATGAATGGTGACTTTGCAGTTGTGGATGATCAAACTTGTGCACATATGATATGCATAAGATACGTTCTACATCTAAACCCCTACCTCTCTACTAACAATCCCCTCAGTTGGGGCAATGTTCAATGATGCCATCTCCAGCACACCCTCAAGTGTCACCTTCGTTGACAATCAAGGAGAGGAGAGGAGTGTCCAACAACTGGATGGAAACTTTGCTGATCATGATGACTATCTCCACTTTGGAGGAGCCAATGGTGCGTTCACTGTCATGATGAATTCGGACATCTGCAACACGGCAGTCGATACCAAGCCTCAAGATGACCATCAAGACGAGTCAGGAATGTCTGGTGTTGACGAGGAAGAGGCGGAGGATTCATCATCTGGTTACGTCATTGATACCAAGCCTGCCCTTGAAGATGCTCTCGCAAACGACTCGAGTGAGGAGAAGGACGGTGTATTTACTCGTCGTCGTGACCTACTTCAACATCCATCTTCGGCATCCTTGCGTGTCCGCTCCATTAGCAACAGGCCTCAAAGTATTGCTCGTGTGCATTCGGTAAATTCTGGCAAAGCTGATGATGTCAAAGCCCGTTTGAGAGGTCTATTTGCCAAGGCCAAGAGTGTCGATCCTGATCGAAAGTTGCAGATTGATCGGAATGCCGTGGAATCCGCATTTGTGAGTTTGAAGATCTACTTGTAATATGTTGTATTGTATGTTTTTCTTCAAATGCTTATTGTATTTCTTCTTTATGCCTATAAATAGTCGTGCCCCTACAACCAACCTGACATTCAGAATGGGTGGATTAAGGTTCGTCACGTCCCTGCCGGTAATACTTGGCATCCAGCGACGGATAACTTGGCAGGAACTGAAGTCTATGGTTCACCCACTGATGACAATATAGCCTGGTCTATAGACTTTGAAAGTGCAGTGGCAAACTATGATCAGTTCCTCTTTACAACAGGCGACTGTGTTCATTGGCTCGTTGCAAACAAGAATGATGTGGTTGGAGGAACACCCTACACTAATGAACCAAGGGACATTTCTTATTCCTCATCGTCAAGCACTTCTTACCAAGCCCGTTGGTACAATCGTGATGGGGTCCTCGAAGATCCTTGGATCTCACTTGAGGATCATGCCTCTGCCGTTGCTGCTGGGACAATTGTTTATGGGGAGAATAGTTTCGGTGGTACACATGCATCCGCTGTTCTTCCTCTTCATGGTGGGGCAGATGTTTACATTCGTGATACCGTTATTATGGCTTCTTCTCAGCTTACTGCTAATACTTGGGCCGTCACTTATCAAGATGATGCTGTGCCTGATTTTACAACAAGTTCTACCAACGAAGTTGTCTTGTCGTATTTAATTGGCGCTGGGAAGACCCCAACATTGAACTTGTACGCTAGTGCTGATTGTAGTGCTACCACTGCCGCCACTACAGGAGTGGCAACTCCAGCTGTTGTTTCACAAGTTGTTTCCACTGGCGACTCGACTTTGGATACTCTTACCGTCGGAATCGATATTGATAAGGCACAAATCGCAACTAGCAACATTTGGAACAACGTTGATTCTTCTCTTGAGTTCTGCCTTGCCGTGACACTAGAGGATGGCGGAGAAGTCATCACGGAAGAGTAAGTAGTTTATGCTTGTATTGTGATGTTGTAACTCTCATCTTCTTCCTTTCTAACCTTTCTTTTGTCAATCTTTCTCTAAATCCACTACGCTACAGCTTGCAAACCTTCGACATAGCATTCGACTTCGACGTTTCATTTGATGCTACTGACTTTGCTGCTACTGCAGACAGCGCAGGAGCTGCTACCACTGCTATTGCGAATGTCAACGACTACATCTCAGCATGTAAATGTGACGGCACAACATGTGA
>Ga0214477_100226_pt1 | contig 39954 bp, 30 predicted proteins | sample M1_20Mar14CPVII9_FD_165058 | JGI IMG/M metagenome (GOLD analysis project Ga0214477, IMG submission 165058) | Marine eukaryotic communities from Monterey Bay, California, United States - M1_20Mar14CPVII9sort6BwellC16 | ecosystem: Environmental > Aquatic > Marine > Unclassified | place: USA... | reverse complement strand
GTCTTGTTATAACTCCACCATGAGTGATGCATATGCCATAGTAGACATTCCCAAGTCCTTACCTATACATGGGATGGCTTTGACAAGCACTGGCAGGAAAATAGAGCACAACAAGGTAGTGAGCGGCCAAACGTACAAATCGAATGGCTCGGTTTCCCTCGAAAAGTCGGGATTCTCTCGTCTTAGAAATGTAGGCGTCTTGTTATAACTCCACCATGAGAGATGCATATTCTACAGTAGACATTCCTGAGTCCTTACCTATACATGGGATGGCTTTGACAAGCACTGGCAGGAAAATAGAGCACAACAAGGTAGTGGTTGGCACCCAAACGTACAAATCGAATGGCTTGGTTTCCCTCAAAATGTGGGATTCTCTTGTCTTCGAGGTGTAGCCGTCTTGTTGTAACTCCACCATGAGTGATGCATATGCCATAGTAGACATTCCCAAGTCCTTACCTAAACATGGGATGGCTTTGACAAGCACTGGCAGGAAAATAGAGCACAACAAGGTAGTGAGCGACACCCAAACGTACGAATCGATCAGCTCGATTTCCCTCGAAAATGTGGGATTCTCTCGTCTTCGAAGTGTAGGCGTCTTGTTGTAACTCCACCATGAGTGATGCATATGCTACAGTAGACATTCCCAAGTCCTTACCTATACATGGGATGGCTTTGACAAGCACTGGCAGGAAAATAGAGCACAACAAGGTAGTGGTTGCCACCCAAACGTACGAATCGATCAGCTTGGTTTCCCTCGAAAATGTGGGATTCTCTCGTCTTCGAAGTGTAGGCGTCTTGTTGTAACTCCATCATGAGAGATGCATATTCTACAGTAGACATTCCTGAGTCCTTACCTATACATGGGATGGCTTTGACAAGCACTGGCAGGAAAATAGAGCACAACAAGGTAGTGGTTGCCACCCAAACGTACGAATCGATCAGCTTGGTTTCCCTCGAAAATGTGGGATTCTCTCGTCTTAGAAATGTAGGCGTCTTGTTGTAACTCCACCATGAGAGATGCATATTCTACAGTAGACATTCCTGAGTCCTTACCTATACATGGGATGGCTTTGACAAGCACTGGCAGGAAAATAGAGCACAACAAGGTAGTGGTTGGCACCCAAACGTACGAATCGATCAGCTTGGTTTCCCTCGAAAATGTGGTAGTCTCTGTCTTCGAAGTGTAGGCCTCTTGTTGTAACTCCACCATGAGAGATGCATATTCTACAGTAGACATTCCTGAGTCCTTACCTATACATGGGATGGCTTTGACAAGCACTGGCAGGAAAATAGAGCACAACAAGGTAGTGGTTGGCTGGCACCCAAGGTCCAAAAACGTACGAATTGATCAGCAAGGTACAAACATGGCGTTAAAAGTATATAGCTGATTGATTTACATATCTTCAGGTAGTGTTCATTGCCTTATTATATACATATTCAATGCCAATCAATCAATATTCTAGCATGTGCATGATGGTACTCACCACTTGATGGCCAAATGCTGTTGATATGCTTCTGCTTGGTTTTTTATGGTATTTTGGGAATTTTCTTTTGTGGTTTTCTTACTTTAATATAGCATGCAAGCCAAGTTTCTCATCAGGAATGGATTGAGGGCATCAAGTAGTCCACCACAGAGTGTTTACTGACTCAAAAATACCCAATATTGAGAGAGTTACATTTTGTTAGTAAAAAAAGCTTACGGTGTGAAGTTTAGTGGTTGGAAGAAAAGCTTTTCTGTGATTTGAGAATGAATTGAATTAGGTAGGTTCTTATTATCTTTTAACCTTAACCAGTATTAGCCTTGCCCAAATCCGTTACCATCACAAAATAATAGATAAGTAAACTTGTAAAGATGTCGGCCCTAACTCCTATCAGGCGGAGCAACAGTGGGCATACGCGCACAGTTGACTTGGTGAGTATATATGATGTTATATTTTTTTTTCTCATTGACTGCGGCAATGCATATAGGTTAACTTTTTGCAATTTCAATTAATCTAACCCAACATGATTGTATTTTGAACCTCTCCCCAATAACACTAACATACCACAGGTTACGGGTAAGGCAAAGGTTGAATATTTCTTTGATCCTACCCTCGTTTTACCTCCAGATGGAGATTCATTCGATACACCAGCAAAAAATGTAACACCTGCACGAAGTGCTATTAAAAAGAGAAACGGCTCAAGTAATGGTGATGCAGATGATAGTCTACTATTTTCATCCCGTCATCTCTTCATGCCATGTACTATTGTAAAGAATATTGAGATTGATGACGAGGATATTAAAAAATCTGGTGAGGTAGCCGCATTAGTAAAAACATCAGATGGTCAGTTACATAAAATACGCGATAGGAAGAAGTTAATACCACTATCATCACCTGAGGATTATGCTGGTATTCCCGATGTATTGCATTTACCAAATGTTACAGAGGCTAGTTTATTACATGCCTTACGAGTTCGGTATAACCGAGATGAGATATATACCAGTGCTGGACCAATATTAATGTCTGTCAATCCATATAAAACTATTACGTTGAAAGATGGCGAGGATTTATATTCAGAGGCACGTATGTTACTATATCGCAATTCAACTTCTAGCTATGCGGCTACAAGTAGTATGGATTCATCATCATCAAATGCCCTGCCCTGCCATTTGTTTCAAATTGCAGACCGAGCCTACAATTCTCTTTTAGAATCTGTTATGGATGATAAGATTGAGTCACCACATGTGGAGGAAGAGGATGCATTAATTATGATGGAAAAAGATCATGAACAGAAACGTAGGAATCATACAGTTAGGAATCAAAGTGTGATTATTAGTGGTGAAAGTGGTGCAGGTAAGACTGAGGCGACAAAGAAGATTATGCAATATTTGGCACGTGTTACTAAGGAGAAGAGTACCGGAGACAAGAACAGCAAGAGTCCCAAAAAGACCAATGTTGATACAAATGAAGATACAGCTACAACATCATTGGAAGATCGTGTACTATCTTCGAACCCTTTGCTGGAATCATTTGGAAATGCCCGGTAAGTTATGTAACAAAAAGTTGTGACACATCTTGTGCACTTTCCCAACTCACAATATTCAACCCATCATTCACTATCATATATAGAACTCTAAAGAACGACAACTCTTCACGGTTCGGAAAGTTTATCAAAATATCATTCAACACTGAGTCTGGCTCGATTGTTGGGGCATCTATCTCTAATTATCTATTGGAGAAGACACGTATTACGGCCCAGATCGAAGGAGAACGCAACTATCACATATTCTATCAGATTTTTTCAGGTGCCGATGATGCTACTACTTCAAAGCTTAAGCTCGAGAAAGGCATGGAGGCATTCCGTTATTTGGGGAATAGGACTGCTTTGAGAAGTCGTCGGGATGCAACATCATTTGAAGAGACGATGACTTGTCTTAGTCAGATTGGCCTTACTGAGGATGAGAAGAGTGATGTATTGGGTATCGTTGCAGCAGTACTTCATATCGGTAACATTGAGTTCGAAGTTGTTAAGAATGAAGACAAGGCTCAAATGACCGAATCGAGTGCCGAAAGTCTCAAGATTGCATGTTCTTTACTTGGGTTGGACGAAACGAAGGTATCCGAGGCAATGTTGACAAAGTTGTTGAGTGTGGGAGGGAAGACAATCCACAAACCTCAAGATGTTGGCCAGGCATCCGACAAACGGGATGCATTCGCCAAGCTTGTATATTCGAGTTTGTTTGTATGGCTCGTGAACAGAATTAATGCAACACTTGCTTCTGAGGATGCACTCCCAGCAGCTAAATCTTCTGAAGATGCAATGTTCTCTCCTAAACAAAGTCCATACAAACCTCCAATCCCCACGGGCTTTATCGGCGTCCTTGATATTTATGGTTTTGAGAACTTTGATAACAATGGGTTTGAACAACTACTCATCAATTATGCCAATGAAAAGCTTCAGAGGCATTTCAACAGGCACTTATTCGAAGTTGAACAGAGTTTGTACTCGAGTGAAGGAGTGGACTGGACATACATTACATTTAATGATAACCGACCTTGTCTTGAATTGATTGAAGGCGGAGGAGGAAATGTGGGCATCTTAAGCACACTCGATGACTGCGGGGGTATGGGAACGTCGGCAGAACGTGATGTGAACTTCCTTGCTCAGATTAATCAGAAATTTGGTGGTGGAAACAAGGGAGCTATGAAAAATACTTCATCATCTAATGGCAAGAAAAAGAAAAAGAAGAATAAGAGTCCTGCAAAGGAGTCTGTGCGTCATGGAAACTTCATCTCACCCAAGTTCGGTAATGATAGGGACTTTATTATTGTTCATTATGCCGGCGAAGTACGATACACTGCCACCGGATTCGTCGAGAAGAATGTTGAGACCTTGAGTAATGAATTAAAAGATTTGGGGTCAACTTCTTCAAATCCTTTGGCTCATGGTATATTTGGAGCAGCAACTACTTCATCCCCAGCCGCCGATCCAGCCACTACCCCCGCACGTCGTTCTACTATTCGAGGTGTAAGTGTTGCATCTCAGTTTAGAACATCATTGCAAATGCTTGTTATGGATTTGGAATGTACCCAGCCACATTATGTCCGATGTATTAAACCTAATACACAAAAAGCATACAGTATATTTGATTCTGGAGAGGTATTGCGACAGTTGCGTTACTCGGGAATGATGGAAACTATCCGTATACGTCGTGAAGGTTACTCGCTTCGAGAGGAGCACGAAGCATTCCACAGAAAGTTTCACCTCCTTCTTTCAACAGAGGAACAAAAGAAGGGTGAGGGTATTAGCCATTTAGTTAAAGTATTGTCAAAGAGACTAAAGTTGACAGATGCCGAGTGGCAGATTGGTCACACAAAAATCTTTCTCAAGAGAGACTTATCAAGTAAACTTGAACGATTGAGTAGTCTTCGTGTCCGCGCCGCTGCGCGAGTTGTTGGGAAGTTCTGTCGAAATGTTGCACATCAACGAGCAGGTAGATTACTAACAGCATGGGCAAGGTTGCGTCTTGTATTGATTCGTAAACATCGCGAGATTGCAGCTTCAAATAAGATCTCCTCAACCTATCGCATGTACAAAAGTCGCAAGTCTTACACAACAACGTTGCAATCGGCCATTCGACTTCAATGTCTGTGCCGCAGGGCAGTGGCTCGCGAGCGTGTGCGGGTCTTACGTGATCCTTACTTCGATATGTCGTTCAAGGAACTGGATATTCTTCATAATGAAGAGGTGATTCGTATGGAAACGGCTGTCAATGATAAGGATTTCAAAACTGCTGCCGAAATTGAACAATCATTGTAAGTCTGCTCATATTATGACATACTCTTGTTTATTTATCCGCTTACATTAATCACTCGCATTAATACTTACACTAACGATTCATTATCTCATTTCAGGATCCCCCTCAAAGAAGCACTGGAGTCAAAACGCCCACTGACACGTTCTGTATTAGAGTCGAGGGTTTCTGAGGTTCAAAGCTTACTTGATGATGCCGTTTCAAGAAAAGCTTTTGCAGAGTGTGCGCCACTTCAATCAAAGTTGGATGCACTTGTTAGGAAGCGTGTAGACTTACCAACCATCGATGAGTTGAAAGAGGGCGTTCGTTTGGCAGAACAGCATGTTTCTGATATGGCAACTCGGCGAGATTTTGCAGGAGCTGCCGAGGCTCAAGCTTCTCTAGATAAAGCCAACGAAAGACTTGAGGATGCTTTGCGCTCTGAAGGAACTGACATTGGCGACAAGAAGTCAGCAGGAGGTAATAGTAGGTTTCAATCAAGATCAGACTTAGAGACTGCCATATCTGAAGTGACATCAAAGATCAATGATGCTATTGCTAAAAAGTCATTTAGCAAGGCCACCAAGTATCAAACAGAGCTCGATGAACTAGAAAGTCTTCGGTCGACTTTACCTTCCTTACAAGAATTACAAACCGAGTTAGATGATCTCAAATCCGAGATGGACAACGCAATCAAAATTAAGAACTTTCAGAAAGCAGACTCCATTCAAAACGACATTGACAAACTTGAGGCAAAACTGGATGAGGAGAAAGCAAAGATGTCATCTACATCCGGGGCACAATCTGATGGGAAGTCGCTTCAGTTCACTAACGAAAAGGGAGAGAGTGTAGTGTTTGTGAGTCGGTACGAACTCGAAGCGGAAGTCAACAGGTTTAAGACTATTGTCCAGAATGCTGCCAAATTGAAGAAATTCAAAGAAGCGTCTCATAATCAGAAATACATCGATCAGCTAGAAGAAATGAAACCCTTACTACCAACAGCAGAAGAACTGAAAAGCGAGCTACTAAAGGCAAAGGCCGATATGGAGGCAGCAATCCAAAGTAAAGACTTTGATAAGGCTGAGCAACTTGACAAGGTAGTGGATGACTTGGAAAAGAAGTTTGCCCTAGAACAAAAGAACAGAGTTCAGCAACCCTCACCAACATCTACAACACAAACTCCAATTGCCCCCCGAGTTGTTTCTACCACTGTTAAGACACCATATAAGACACCAGTATGTGGTAGCAATACTGTTACCAAGCCCTATGCGGCTCCCAAGAGTGCAGTAAAAGTTCCTAAGAATCTTTCCACTTCGTTCACGAACAGTAGGCCAGTATCCAAACTACGACCTAAAGCTCCTATGATATCACAAACAGATAGTACTGTTCTTGCAGTGGCTCAACTTTTGGCAAGTAAGAGAGGTGACGCAGCAATCATTACCGATCAAAGTGGGGGACTTGCTGGCATCATTACAGACACAGATGTCACTCGTCGTGTAGTTGCTAAGAATCTTCCTGCATCAACAACTTGCGTCGCTGATGTCATGACCGCCAACCCCTCGTGTGTATCAATGTCTGATCCAGCGACAGATGCGATGGTGACCATGGTTGAGAATCGCTTTCGTCATCTTCCTGTAACGGATGATAGTGGTGCTGTCGTAGGAGTGCTGGATATTGCTAAGTGCTTGAATGATGCAATATCCAAACTAGAAAAGAGCCAAGAAAAAGGCAGCAACGCGGCGGAAGAGGCGTTAAAGGCAAGTCTCGGAGGAGCTGGAGGCGCACAAGCTGCGGCCTTACAACAATTACTTGGTCCTCTGTTGTCTCAAGCCTTTAGTGGCCAGTCGTCACCTACATTGCGTAGCATCTTAGCTGGTAAGCCATCAACAATCGTTTCACCTTCAACTACGATTCAAGAGACTGGCATTATGATGGCAGATGCTCGGAAGGCAGCACTGGTAGTTGATAATGGTCAACTTGTCGGGTGAGTTAAACTTCCCTTTGTTGTGTATTTCCCGATTGTTAAACTCACTCTTTTGCTCTTTCAATATAGTATTTTTGGTTTCAAGGACATGATGACCAGAGCTATTGCAAAAGAGTTGCCTCTCGATCTCACCAATGTATCAAAAGTAATGACACCCAATCCCGAATCCGTCCTTCCAGATACAACTGTGTTGGAAGCTCTACAACTCATGCACGATAACAAGTTCCTGACTCTCCCTGTTTGTGAGGCTAATGGGAATGTTGTAGGAATAGTAGACGTTATGGATTGTGTATATGCTTCTGGTGGCGCCGAAGGTTGGAAGTCAATCTTTGCTAGTGCAATGGAATGTGATGATCTGACGGATAATGCATCGATTCACAGCCACCATAGTGGAAGTGTTAATAACCGTTCAGTCAAGTCTTCTAAAAGTGCTCGTGATAATATGCCAGTATCCAAACTACGACCTAAAGCTCCCATGGTATCAACCTCAAGTGATACAGTGTTATCAGTTGCACAAATGCTTGCTAGTAAGAGAGGCGATGCAGCAATCATTACCGATCAAAGTGGGGGACTTGCTGGTATTATTACTGATACGGATGTCACTCGTCGTGTAGTTGCTAAGAATCTTCCTGCATCAACAACATCTGTTGTAGACGTAATGACCGCCAATCCCTCGTGTGCATCAATGTCTGATCCAGCAACTGATGCACTTGTTACAATGGTTGAGAATCGCTTTCGTCATCTTCCCGTTACAGATGATAGTGGCGCTGTTGTAGGAGTGTTGGATATTGCCAAGTGCCTGAATGATGCAATTTCCAAACTAGAGAAGAGTCAAGAAAAAGGCAGCAACGCCGCGGAGGAGGCACTGAAGGCAAGTCTCGGAGGAGCTGGGGGTAATCAAGCAGCCGCATTACAGGCGCTCTTAGGACCTTTACTATCTCAAGCTTTTAGTGGCCAGTCGTCACCTACATTGCGTAGCATCTTAGCTGGTAAACCATCAACAATCGTTTCACCTTCGACTACGATTCAAGAGACTGGCATTATGATGGCAGATGCTCGGAAGGCAGCACTGGTAGTTGATAATGGTCAACTTGTTGGCATATTCGGATTCAAGGACATGATGACCAGAGCTATTGCAAAAGAATTACCTTTAGATTTCACAGCAGTTTCGAGTGTCATGACACCCAACCCCGAGTCGGTATCTCCTGATACAACTGTGTTGGAAGCTCTTCAAATAATGCATGACAACAAATTCTTGACTCTTCCAGTTTGTGAGGCGAATGGGAACGTTATCGGTATCGTTGATGTCATGGATTGTGTATATGCCTCAGGAGGCGCCGAAGGTTGGAAGTCAATCTTTGCACACGCTATGGACTGTGATGATCTGACGGATAATGCATCGATTCACAGCCACCATAGTGGAAGTGTTAATAACCGTTCAGTCAAGTCTTCTAAAAGTGCTCGTGATAATATGCCAGTATCCAAACTACGACCTAAAGCACCTATGGTATCAACCTCAAGTGATACAGTGTTGTCAGTAGCACAAATGCTTGCTAGTAAGAGAGGTGACGCAGCAATCATTACCGATCAAAGTGGGGGACTTGCTGGCATCATTACAGACACAGATGTCACTCGTCGTGTAGTTGCTAAGAATCTTCCTGCATCAACAACTTGCGTCGCTGATGTCATGACCGCCAACCCCTCGTGTGTATCAATGTCTGATCCAGCGACAGATGCGATGGTGACCATGGTTGAGAATCGCTTTCGTCATCTTCCTGTAACGGATGATAGTGGTGCTGTCGTAGGAGTGCTGGATATTGCTAAGTGCTTGAATGATGCAATATCCAAACTAGAAAAGAGCCAAGAAAAAGGCAGCAACGCGGCGGAAGAGGCGTTAAAGGCAAGTCTCGGAGGAGCTGGAGGCGCACAAGCTGCGGCCTTACAACAATTACTTGGTCCTCTGTTGTCTCAAGCCTTTAGTGGCCAGTCGTCACCTACATTGCGTAGCATCTTAGCTGGTAAGCCATCAACAATCGTTTCACCTTCAACTACGATTCAAGAGACTGGCATTATGATGGCAGATGCTCGGAAGGCAGCACTGGTAGTTGATAATGGTCAACTTGTCGGGTGAGTTAAACTTCCCTTTGTTGTGTATTTCCCGATTGTTAAACTCACTCTTTTGCTCTTTCAATATAGTATTTTTGGTTTCAAGGACATGATGACCAGAGCTATTGCAAAAGAGTTGCCTCTCGATCTCACCAATGTATCAAAAGTAATGACACCCAATCCCGAATCCGTCCTTCCAGATACAACTGTGTTGGAAGCTCTACAACTCATGCACGATAACAAGTTCCTGACTCTCCCTGTTTGTGAGGCTAATGGGAATGTTGTAGGAATAGTAGACGTTATGGATTGTGTATATGCTTCTGGTGGCGCCGAAGGTTGGAAGTCAATCTTTGCTAGTGCAATGGAATGTGACGATATCACTGACACTGCGTCTGTTCACAGTCATCGAAGTGCTTCTATGAGATCAGCTAAGATATCTCGAAAGAAGGACGAGAGGCCTGTTTCCAAGCTCCGACCTAAGAAGCCTATCCTTATGGGTACCTCAGAGAGTGTGCTTACTGTAACTCAATCTCTAGCAAGCAAGAGAGGAGATGCAGCCCTTATTGTCAATGCCAATGGCGGCCTTGCAGGTATCATAACTGACACAGATGTCACTCGTCGTGTGGTTGCCAAACAGCTATCGGCTGAATCGACAAATGTGTCAGATGTGATGACTGCTAACCCAACCTGTGTATCAATGTCCGATTCAGCTATGGAAGCATTGGTTACAATGGTTGAGAATCGTTTCCGACATTTACCTGTAACGGATGATACTGGGGGAGTTGTAGGTGTGTTAGATATTGCAAAATGCTTGAACGATGCCATCTCAAAGCTTGAGAAATCACAAGATAAGAATGGCTCCAACGCGGAAGATGCCTTGAAGGCAAGTCTTGAAGGAGCCGGAGGAAATCAAGCAGCTGCATTACAGGCGCTGTTAGCTCCTCTATTGGCTCAAGCACTTGGAGGAAATTCATCTCCAACACTTAGGTCTGTCTTAGCAGGCAAACCATCAACAATTGTTAGCCCTAATTCTACTTTACAAACAGTTGGATTGATGATGGCAGAGGCCCGAAAAGCTGCATTGATTGTAGAGAACAATGAGTTGGTTGGAATATTCGGATTCAAGGATATGATGACCAGGGCTATTGCCAAAGAATTGCCATTGGACATTACTTCTGTATCGGATGTTATGACTCCGAACCCTGAATCCGTCTCTCCCGATACAACTGTGTTGGAAGCCCTCCAAATTATGCATGACAACAAGTTTTTGACTCTTCCAGTGTGTGAAGATGATGGTAGAGTTGTAGGTCTTGTAGATGTTATGGATTGTGTTTATGCTTCTGGAGGTGCCGAAGGGTGGAAATCTCTGTTTGCCACTGCACTTGATCAAGATGATGTCTCATCTGTTTACTCCGCCGGTGATGGCAGTCAAAAACGACCTCCTATCATGGTCACCTCTCATCCGAATAATATCCCTCTTCATGTTGATGTAGGAAATGGTTTGGCTGGTGATCATGATTCGATCGGTGAAAGCCTGACACATAACAATGTCAGTAGTAGAGTTGGAACACCAAAGAGAAGCCGATCATCCGGCGATGTAGTTGCGTATAAGATTGTTGATGACGCAGGTCAAACCTATGTCATTCGTGCAGGGAAGACAGTAAGCTCCATTGCCGAAGCATTGGAAGGGAAAGTATCCAACTTTGATCCATCTACGGCAGTGTTTAAATATTTTGATGACGAGGGAGATGAAATTCTCATAAAGAGTGATGAATGTGTAGAAGAAGCTGTCAGTTCATCTGTTCAAGCTGGCAATAAGAATGTGAAATTGTCAATGAAATCAGGCAGTAGCGCCTTGAATAATAAGACCATGCTACTCGCTGGTGGAGCAGGATTTGCAGCAGCTCTTGCTATTGCGGTGACAGTGTTGTTAAAACCAAAGAAGTAAGAAGAGCATCCTAGATAGGGGTTCAAATCAAAAATGGCCATTTTATGAACCCCTGATCCCAGCGTATATGTTTTGAAGTAAAGAATGTAATAGAAATATAATGAATAATATATGTGAACCAAAATGGTTAACTATTTTATTGAGTGGTATAAAAACTCAACTCATGTTTGAATAGTAATGTTACCTCCAAGACTCCCCTAAGAAATAAAGCTTGCACTAATGACTAATGATCAATGAATCGATTTGCAATTGAGTTTGATTGGTTGAAAGATGTAACCACATCTAGACTGGAGAATGTTTCACCACCAGTACACTGAACAATCTTTCCATTTCTCGAGCGCACGATTGGTGGCCGAAACTGCTTGTACAGAATTGATACAACAGTTGCTTTTTTATACCAGTACAAATGAGATGAGATGTAATCAATTATATTCGATTATGTATACGAATGACAAACCAAATATGCATGCAGATCATAAAATCATAACTTACCTGCTTTACTAGGATGAACAGTCTCGTGTCCAGTCCGTTGCTGACACCGAGAAACATAAACATCCCTGTCACCCGTATCAAAAACAACACAATGCACATCAACATTATTCTCCTTAGCAATATCAATCCATGTCTTCCTCTAGAGAGGGAATCAGAAGTTGTGTGATGCAAGAGGATGCAAGCATCCAAAAGAAGAGAGAGTAAGAGAAGATGGGTTAGAGCCATTAGTATCTGTTAGTGAATATACAAAACTCTAATATCTTATAAATAACTTGTATATAAAAACAAATCATATGCATGATACAACTCATTTACAACACATAGACATGAACTTTATCTGTTGACAACACAACACTATCTTACCTGATCACAATTGAAATTCGTACGATCAATGACAGCAATATTACCCTCAATAAGAGTCTTCCTAGCCAAAGCCTCACACTTCTTGCGTGTTTTCAATGTGTCCTGGTTGATACGGACTGCAGAGAGTTAATATAATAACACAGATGAATCGAGTTTAGTTGGTGCATGATGCATGTCTTATGTGATATGTGTGTATAAATATTAAAATTAAAATCATTCGACACATCAACTTACCGAATCTGGAATCAACACTCTCTAAACAAGAGGCAAAGTGACTCTTTCCACTACCAGGAAGACCAACTAGGATAAGAACAAAGGGTTGACGAGATACACTCTTTCCACTCCTTTGAGGAGGAGAGTCAACGAGATCAATAATTTCAGAAGTACTTCTCTTTTTTCCCCTACGCACAGGTACAGTCTCCCAATCGTCATCAGTTGCCATGGTTTTAGTAATGATGTATCTGATCGGTAAGTAATTAAAGGCGTGGATTGCTGTGGATAGGATTATGAGGCAAAGTAGTACTACTCTCATCAATTAGCGGCCAACTTGATCTCAATCTCACACTGAAGAAAAAAAATCTTTGGCGGGATACCGAAGTGGATACCAAAACTGAGACGACGGGGTAGAATCATCTAGTAGGCAGGTACGAGGAGGGAGATTAGGGAGTGAAAGATTGTGCTATTGGAGCTAGTAGAGAGTACAATATTCATAACTAGTCACTGTGTTTGCCAGAAAGGAAAAGCAGAGGCTGCGAGTTGAATGAATATAATTTCTTATTTGCCAAAATTTCTGTGCAAGTTAACTTGTGTCATGAGAGCCACCGGTTCTTGTCTCTTGTCCATGCACCGGTAACCACTTGTAGAATGCAATATTCTTTAGCTTCCCTTTTCCACTCTCCCTCGTAATTATGTAGAATACCTTTATAACCCCCTCTAGAGATTATCTCCTGGGGAGCACCACGCTCTTTGTCCGAGGCTGAGGGCATCTTGCGATAGAATAGCGCCGAAGATTCCACCAGCTAGCACGACCCATGGAGCTCCAATATTATATACAATCGCAAGAGTACCAGCAAGTACAAATACCATTGCATCGGCTGCAGTTGCAACTGCTCCTTGCCAAAGAATTACACAGGCCGCACCAACAAGACCAATTGCTGTAGCATTGACTCCATTCAACATTGATTTGAACCACTTTACATGACGAAGTCTAGCCCAGAACGGTACAATTGCAAATATGAGTATTACACCCGGTCCGAATAAACCCACATAGGCTACTAAGCCACCAGCGACACCCTGATACACTGCTCCCAAATACGACGAAAAGTTGAAGAGTGGTCCTGGCATGGATTGAGCTAGTCCAAGTCCTTGTAGAAATTGATCCTTTGTCATCCATCCCGGCACGACTTCCGTCTGGAGCATAGGGAGAACTTTACATATGATATGAAGAAGATGTTAGATACATATCATGTATACATAAACATACATATCACACATCATTCATTCGACTCTTTCACTTACCAACTTGTCCACCGCCAAAGATAAGACTTCCAATTCTATACATAACTTCAAAGATCTCAAGATATACATTTACTGCTTTTCCTTCTCTCTTGTGTCTACCCACAATCGATACGGTAGTACCTAAGACAACTGCCCAAACAACGAATATCAATCCACCAACCCATAGAGGTATACCAATTCTTTTCATCGTAAGATCACTCTCAGCATCCCACCCTTTTGATGCCGATTTGTATGTTCCATATGGATTCTTTCTCCTCGAATCAACGTAAGATGCAATACCCCCAAGAGCTAGCATAGATGGATATACATACTGCGATACTGTTGGTGTAATCCTTTCATCTCCGTTGATTAGAATAGCCACCAATGATGAAACCAAACACAAGATGATGCCAAGCTTGTCAAGTTTCTTCCCAAATCCAGCAAACGCCTTGAATACTAAACTAATAGCAGCTGGGGGTAGACCAACCAAATACCATGGGGGATTATTCGGATCAACAAATGTAGCAATCAAAACACCACAAGTAATCAGGACAATCAAACCAGGTAGATTCCATAAGAAGAAAGCAGTCAGACCACCGATAGGACCAGCACGAGCCAATGCTGTTGATACAACTAACTGAGTTGATGTAGGGCCCGGCAAGCCTTGGCCGATTGCAAATAATTCAGTGAATTGCTCTTCGTCCAACCAATTCCGCTGCACAACTAAATGATCCCTAAGAATTGCAACATGTGCCTGCGGTCCACCAAATGCCACAAAGCCTACGAGAGATACATATTGTTAGAAGAGTATGTCATATGTCATAGTGTTCATAGGTATGAACACATAATATTATCATATGAACACATAATAAAACCTACATACCTAGCGGAGCATATGTTTTAATAACTTGTAAGTATCGTTCTCTCCAAGGAATATCCTCTTCTAATAACTCAGCAGCCGACTTCTCTGAGCGCATTGTTAGCCCCACATCATCATCATTGTTTTTGGTGGATGTTTGTTTCTCTGGGTCTGGATCTGGTTCGTCGACAAATTCATCATCTTCTTTTTTCTTATCGTCGACCTCTGCCGCCACTAGTGGCTCTGGCATAATATTGGACTCTTCTGTCATTGTATATTATATGTATTCGTCCACTATTAATAGAAGTCATAGGGGGGTATGTTGCAAAAAGGAGATGCATTGAATCAACATTTCTGATACTCGTTTGTTCGCCAAAGGAGGAGGAAGGGACTCCTTTCCACTCCTTCTCCACCTTAAACTCTCCTGTTGATATTCACCACCCATCCATCATGATATTGTTTAGTATATTATATTCCATCTTCTTCTTTTCCTCCTTGATCTGCTGTTTTCAATGTGCATCTTCATTTGCCACCCCGCCAACACATCACATACATAACACATATTCATCAACCAAAATCAATAATGACCTGCAAGATGAAATAGAAAGAAAGGCCAGGCAACGAGCATATGAGAAGAGATCACAAGGTGGTGGTACAGGAGAAACAGTAGGAGGAGCGGTGAGTGTAGTATGTTGTGTTATATATATATCAAATACATGCGCACATTACTCACATAATATACATATAAACATATGATAAATTACACGTCAACATACATATGAAATTCATCACTTCATATTATGCTTACATCACATAAACTGACAATACTTACAAACATATGATAAATTAGATTCTCGGAGGCATGCTTGGCGGACCTTTTGGTGCTCTTTTCGGAGCGCAGATTGGTGCTTCCTTCGGTGCAGCATCGCAGTTAGAAAAGTCAAGAAAGGAAGAATTGAAAAGAAAAGGATTAACGCCAGAAATGTTGGAACAAGCTAATGAGGTAGGATTGGCACTACAACAAGCTGTCGAAGGTCTTCGAGCTACACAAGATTCTGTTGATACATCACAAAGACTTGCAAAGACATTAGACAATCAACAGGGAAGTATATATGAAAAGGCTAAAACTGCAATGGCATCAAATGATGAAGAAGGGGCAAGGAAGTTATTATTAGAAAGAACTAGGATAAAAGAAAAACTATTAAAAGTATTACAATCACTGACAGAAGAGAAGAAGAGATTAGAAATGATGAAATCGAATGTAGAGTCATTAGAGACTAGGGGGTTAGAGATTGAGTCTTTATTGAGGCGAAGTGTTGGCGCATCATCTTTACAATCATCTGCTGATATAGGGTTATCATTAGAAAGAGAAGACCCACTGCTACAAAAGTTTAGAGATCTAGGAATGTAAAGAGTAGGTGAAGAGTAATTGAATGTTATCTATTACAACAACTTTTTAATTTACAGTATATACTTTGAACATCATTTGGAGACAACAATACCATCTCCAAGCTCTTTCACAGAGAAATATTTGTAGAGATAGTATGTATGTAGATTTGATTATATAAATTGATACAATGATTACCGATCAAATCTTCCATTCTCACGAGGCCAAACATCCGGTTGTTTTGCCTTCATTAATTCTAAGTATTGTTGTAATTGTTTCTTTTGTTTTGGAGTTAGCGGAGGAGCTTTCTCCTCTCTTTCTTTTGCCATCTTTGATGCTAAATCTCTCCTATCTTTTAGATGTTCGGTCGCTTGTAGATGTCGTGTCTCCATATGATCAACCATTATACCCCTCGAGAAATCAAAGTATGCCACCTTTCGGTAGTGGTGCAGCAGAATAATAAGTGAGTTATACTGGATAAGATGGTAATAATATATTCTATGGCCACCACACATCTACATACCTTGAAAACAGTTCCAGCAGTGACAATGGCAAGGCCAGTCTTCCAAGTGCTTGAGTTCTCTGCAACTCTTTTTGCAAATTGGCTTGAGAACATATCGTAACTATTCTAAATATGTACTTGTGTATGTTAGCCCTCGACAAAAAGGCGGTGAACAAAGTTAGTTGTTATTCAATTTGTATATATTAGATATATCTATATAATGTGTATGGTATATTGTAAGTAGTATGATGATGTTGTCAGTATTTTGTTGTGGTATGCGCGCCCTACTATCTCATATCTCATCTCTTTCTCAAGTATCAATGTAACTAGAATGTAGTTAGTTGTAGCAATGAGTCACTCAAAACTAAACTTCTTATGAAGTTTCTTCCCGTCTCCTGTAACCTGTAGCCATTAGCCATCAGTATCAATCCATACCTATCTACCTATCAATTGGCCATCAATTGCCAATGGTGTATGCCACCAATCAGGTCAAGTATTTATAAATAGGGATTAGTATTGTATTTTGAAGTTCTTATAATTGGTGACACACAAGCATTTAAAAGTCACCATCAAGAGTAGAATAACCGCATTATAATACTAATCTACGCTCAAGATGGTAATAGTTTGCAAAGGTTGCCAGCAGGAGTTTGCTTCAAAGAATGAATTGTTTAGACATCTTAATAAAACAGCAAAGACGTGTCTACCACTGGATGAATATAATGCTTTCATAGCCCACATTCGTGCTACTAAACGTGAAAAGGTGAGCGTTATGTGTATTTTAGTATCATATCATGTGCACATAATATGCTCATTTTGCTTGTAATATGTTCATTTTGAAGATTGCAGTACTTTATGGATATCTTCCCGGAACACATTATCAATCCTTAGTTGTTAAGGAGGATGATGCCATCGGTATAGAAGGAGGTGCACATGCTGCATGGCTTGTTACAAATGCGATTGATTTAGTATCTAGAGGTGATTCAAGTGTGAAGTTAGAGGAGAGATATGATTCATCTATTGTATCTAAGATCCATCGATCATATGGGCATAGCTCAAATGAATCATTAGCCTCCGAACAAGACGAACATACTGGGGCGATTACAGAGGTCTTGAGTACAACTGCAGTTCCATTGCTTGTTGATAATGATGATGACGTTGAAGAAGAAATGACTATTAATAATGGTGACACTACTGAAGATACAGTTATGAAGAGAAAGCTACGTACTTGGGTCAACTCTGTTAATGACCAATTGGATAGAATGCTCTCTGAAATGGTAAGTGATAAATCAACGTCAGCAGTATCGACAGCAGTATCAAATGAGTGGTCACCAGGACGTATAAGAGTGTTTGGAAGAATTACAATTACACAAAAGAAGTTTAATGCCCAAACTGATGTGACAAACAGACGAATAGACTACTGCTTCCCTGCAAGCTTGATATTTACAACTGATAGAGATAGATTTGCAAACAATCTTCCAGATGTAGCATCATTACAGGAGTATTGCGATGAATTTAAATCGTTTCCACCTGGGAACAAACCTGTCTTAGCTCGAACTGATAGCGGGTATATCCGACCCAGTGACGAGATGCTAACCTACTTGCTCACAATGAAGAAGGTAATGAGAAGAATTGCAACACAAGTCGAGGAATTGGCAGATGCCGGAAGCAAACTGGAGAAAGAGTTTAACCAAACTTCTAAGAGAAAAAAGAAGAAGAAGAAGAAGCAGCGGAAGAGAGACAACAAGGGTACCACATCAAGAGATGATGCATCTTCCAACAAACCAAGTAAAGTGGACAAACAACCATCTATCTACCCTGACAGCAAGCCATCTCCTTCTCCAAAGACGACGACTAGACTCCTGAAGAGGAAAAGATTTCACAACTTCAGCCCAAAGAGGATACTGGCTCACAATCACCTTGCTTATAGACGAGTGGATAGAATCTTCCATAGAGCCTCCATTAGATTACAAGACGAAATATCTACAACAACAATCAAGAATAGACCCTTCATTGTGTTCTCTCTAACTGGTGACATGTTTCTTCACGAGCAGGCCGTTCACATAATGGGTTTACTAATTGCAATATTCAGGGGTGTGATCGATGAAGATATCATTGACTGTATGTTTGATGAGAACTTCACAAGCTTAGTACCTGCACCGCCAGCTCCTCATTTTGGTCTGCTCCAAGGAGAGGCGACTTATATGACAATGGAGGGAAAGATGCAGAAGATACTCAATGCGCGTCGATGTGATAAATATAATGGTTTTGGAAACGAAGATGTAGTTTCAAGTGTTGAAGAATGGGAAGTATCTCTACTACAAGATGTTGCTAAAACTTGGTTGCGGGAAGGAGAGGCAGCAGACGGCACGCTCAATTCAGAGACTCAGTGGATAGACAATGTATTAATGCCCTGGTCAAAGAAGACAAATGAGTTACTAAAGCTTTGGAGAGCGTCAAAAACCACAGATGTAACTTCCTTTCTCCCACCCCTTTCTAGTGTTGATCCCTCAGTACCCCAATTATACGAAAAGGTTCTGTATTACTTGAGAGAAGCCGATAAGTCAGGGCGTTGGCCGTCAACTACACCCGGAAGACAACTCGTCATGTTAAGTACATCGAATGAAGGACAGCAAGCAAACCTATCAATGGCAAGTTTGTCTTTGAGCCTCGACAGGCGATACAGTGCATATAGTTTCAAGGAGGGGGAAGGGGGTGCAAGTGGCTCATTTTCTGTGGGCGCAATGCCTGGAGAACAACCAAAAGCAAACCTACTGTTCCCTGAATTGGTGAAGGCAGCTTTTGAACTAGAGGTCGCTTTGTGTCCTGACCGGCCACCCTCAAGTACAATTGCCATCAACAGAAATGCAGCCTTCAGGCCTCATACTGATAGTGGTGCCGGAGCGGGACAATCTACGAGCTTAATTGTAGGACTTGGGCACTACAATGGCGGGGAGCTTGTGGTTGAAGGGGAGAAGAAGGATATCCGATACAGCCCAATTGAGTTTGACGGGTGGAAGCAGCGTCACTGGACTCTGCCCTTTGGTGGAGAGAGATACTCATTAGTATGGTTTACTCCTAAAGGTTGTGAGGGAATGAGAGGAATCGACTTGGAATTGTAAGTTGAACAAGCTTCTATTAATCATAAATCATATAGAATCATTAGCTAAAGCTGCTACCAAATATCACAACAGTATCATTTCCCATAATGATAATTATATTATATAAGGATTTATTTATTCCACACGATACAGAGCGCTCTGTCTTGTATCAAAACTACATAAACCTATTGAACACACTCCTCCCACATTTTTAACCAACCAACTCCGCTGGATGATCTTTCCTCCCATCAGATCTCTCATCACTTCTTTGATCGGGATTACTTGCACTAGCATCCCCTCCGTCAGCCTTACTGGGTTCATCAATTTCCATAGCCACGCCCCGTGGAGCGAGTGCACTTTCCACCTGTCCTGTTTGGATTTGTGTCCCTGGCACTGGCTCGACTTGTCTCAACACATCAATCAGCTGTTCCCTAGTTCGGCTCAAATACTCCTTGGAATTTAGATTTTCCATGTTAGATACGGGTAAATGAAGGCTGTAGTCTGGTCCGAAGTATTCGTAATAATCATTGAATGGCATTTCATCCTTGACATCTTCACCCACTGCCACAGCAGTTTCATAAGTCCAACACCGTGGGACGTTACGAAGTGTGTATCCTCCACCTCCCAAAATTAATGTGGGGATATTAAAGCTCCTCACAAAGTTGACACACTCGGCATGTCCCTTGACACTCAAGTTGAAACATCCCAAACGATCCCCTGAGAGGGAGTCGGCACCACATTGTAACACCACGGCACCAGGAGCGAAGTGTTCCATAACCTTGGAAATGATGGGATTGAATACAGACTTGTATGACTCATCATCCATACCATCATTGAGGGGGAAGTTAATAGCATAATTCTTACCCTCGGCATAGCCAATATCAAGAACATCTCCAGTGCCTGGGAAGAATTCACCAAACTTGTGGAAGGATACCGTCATTACCCGATTGGTAGAGTAAAATGCCTCCTCAACTCCATCACCATGATGAATATCAATATCGATGTATAAAACACGTTCATGTTTCTTCAAGAGTTCCAAAATTGCCAATACGCAATCATTAATGTAACAGAATCCAGAAGCCTCAGCCTTCTTCGCATGATGGAGTCCACCACTCCAATTAATGACAACATCGGCATTATCATCATTCAACCGTGCGGCACCTCCGATACTACCACTAGTATATAGTTGGCAAAATTCGAATAAACCATCAAATACGGGACAATCCTCACCGACATTAAACCTTTGTAGTTGACGGGTATAATCACTCATATTATCAGGTGTGATAACCTTTAAAAAGTTAATATAATCATCTGAGTGGAAACGTGTCATGGCGGTAGGGCTGATAAGACGGGGACGGAATACATCCATTTTCTTGTACAGGCCGTAATTAACCACGAGGTTATGTGTCATACGAACACGATGGGGTTTCATTGGATGGCCTTGTCCATAGTGATAGTTACCAACCTCAGCATCATAAAAGTACGAGACACGTCGACTTGAGGTTGATGGTGTTGAGGTTGTTTCAGTATTGCCTCCAGCGGATGGGAGTACATTCATGATATTATCTGGGTTGTGTAGTACTTCTTTGGGCGGCGTGCCTTTGTATAATAATCCTCACGCCGGCAACTCAAGTCAAAAGTGAAGTAGACAATTGAGTAGGTATTGTCACAGGATTTTACGGTAAAATTGATCCGCAAAGTGTATTCAGATACCAAAGATACCTAAAAAAGATACCCAAAGTCATTACTCATTTTTATTTGCCCATTGCCCATTTTTTGCATGCTTTCTACTATCCCCCTCTATGACCCCCCCACGATAATAGATAATATATCTCCTCAATAAACTGGGTGTGGTGATGACGACGAGATCGATATTATATTTGCTGTGATATCAGTTTTGTATTAAGGGGTAATTTGATATATAAACGCATCCTTCACAAAAAAAATATATAAGACATCTTCCATATCCGACAAGTCAACAATGACGAGTACTGATAATTTCATTACAGGAGTAGAAGATATCCCCATAGAAACACCAATTCAAGCATCAGCTTTTGGACCATCATGTTGTAGTTGTTATTCGAGATTATGTTGTTGTAGCTGCTCATATACTGTCCCTACACTGAAAGATCTGTGGACTAGAGATAAGAGATTACTACGCTCGATATTGGTGATAGTTGTACTCCTGAACATTCCCATTGGACAATACATCCTATATCCTTTCATGATATTTAGTACATGGATTCACGAATCGTTTCATGGATTAGCAGCCATCTCCGTAGGCGGTGGCATTGAATGGCTTAATATATACTCTGATGGATCGGGTCTTGCAAGTACATACACAAATGGTAGTTCATTTCAAAGAGGATGGGTTGCAAGTGCTGGGTATCAATCTACCGCAGTTGTAGGTGGTATAATGTTAACGTTTAGAAGGTCCAACTTTGCTTGCCGAGTTGGCACTTGTGGTTTAGGTTTTGCAATCATATTGAGTGTCATTCTATTTATTAGAAACATCTTTGGCTTAATAATGATGGCATTTATGGGTTCAATACTGGTACTTGCTGGGTGGTGTCTGCCTCAATTTTGGGTTGGCGAACTCTATGCTCTATTAGCAGCAACAACATGCCTCAATGCCGTTACAAGTATAAGAGTTCTCTTCTCTCCGGCTGGGATGGTGAATGGCGTCGTGACAGCGGGAAGTGATGCTGTCGCTATGCAAGAAGTAAGCAAGGTTTGGATGCCCTCTTGGGCTTGGGCAACAATCTGGATGATATTAGCTTTATACATGACGACAATCGGCATCTGTTTTACAATGGAAACAAAAGAAAACAATGCACAAGCACAGGAACAATTTCGAGTAGAAGAAATGACAGAGCTGACATGATGCTCCGTGATACTGTAGTTGTTCTGGGCAGCCGTAAGTACCCGCCAAGATAAAAAATATACACTATTTTCTTAAAAAAAAAAACATTATCCTTTCCTTGCTTCTTCTTCTAATTCATTAACCACAACAACAATATGTCTTCTCCTAATAGCATTGAGACGAGTCTCAATCCTTGTAACAATGACAATGACAAGGCGGCAAGGGTTTGTAAGTATTCTGTGTGCTTGTCAATATCTAATCTTCTCTCCACATTCGTTCTTACAACTCATCTCGTCTCTCTCTCTTTCGTCACAAAGCACTCGATCCAACTGATCAAGAGAATGAACAACCCAACTCAACCGAGGTCATTGTAGTACCGTCGGATGATCTCCCTGGGTTTGAACCGGAGACTTTTGTGACTGACATTGGTCAAGATGAAGAGTTAACTTTGAAGATAAATGACGTAGAATCATTTTCTACATTGGAACCGTACACTGGAGGTGATCAGAAGAGTCTAGTAGCGTTATTGAAGTCTCGCAACTCTAGTCCTGATTCATGCGGTCTGTTCTTGGAAAGTCATTTGCTTCTAGGACAGATGTCGTTAGATGTATTGACTGGATACGGGCTACGTGACTCGTCATCTGATATCACTCAACAATTACCGTTAGATGCAGCTGCACTGAAACGTTTCTCTATGTCAATGATACGTGTCATTGAACAAGCCACTGGTGCTACTGTTACACTTGATGGGGATATGCTTACTATTGTTCAAGATCCACAATTGCTTCGAGAAACGTTATTGCTTGTTGATAATCTCAAAGTTGGTGGTAATCGTGTTCCATTCCTTCGTGTAATGATTGAAATCATTCAAGGCTTTCAAGGCCGGACTCAAGAGAATAAATTCCAGTTACAGGCATACGTTACCAGTTGTGTATTGATCGAGCTCCAGAATAAACTTCCGCTAGGTGGACTCTTTGGTTTGAACCTTCACCGGAAAAGTCTTCGTCACTTGAAGATCGTTTATGAGTCTATCTCTCCTCTTGCTAACGTTCTCAATAGAATCAGCCAAGGGTCTGTGTTTACAATGTTGGGAGATGTTGATGAAGATTACAACCGAGGAGATAATGTCGAATCCAACCCTGAGGATAGAACGAAACGACGGAAATTCCTACACACTGACGCTCCCGACCCTTACTCTGGTAAAACAGCACACGGAGGTGCCTGTGCATCAATGGTACAGTCACATGGTTCCAACAGAGAACATCGTCTCCATGAAAAATGTGTGGATGCTGAAACTAGATGCATATCATTTTACCAAATGCTATATCAACTACCAAATGGATATGTTGGTGTAGGTGGAGCAATGATACCCGCAACTAGTTCTGAACAAGTCATTGACAATGTAACGAGGAGTGGTTCGCATTTGAGAATTGTCGCCCCAGCCAATAAGGGCAAACAGTACGTTGCGACCGAGATGGTTAAATTATTAACATGTAAACGGCGGGGATGTGGTTTCTCAAAACACCCAGATAATAAGAATGGAAACACACCTGGATACCATCACAACGGGAAAAATCCGTTAGATTGGAGAAGGGAGAAGCATGTGTTTTTCAAGCCTGGCTTTACTGAATTCAATACCCCTCCAACAGGGCTACGTGATGACTAGATTGAGCTACTTTCCATATCAAAGATGAGACTTGTAACCGCTATTACATTTTGTCATATTGATGAGAAATAATTATAACGGGGAGTGGCACCTCTAGAGAGTGGCATGCACACGGAATCTAATTGGGGATAATGCATATTATAGAATTTATTGACCAATGTCACCTACCAATAGCAATCCTCGTCATTATCCTCCCCTCCCTCCTCCTTAGCCTTCTCAGCAGCCTCGATAGCCTTCACTTCTTCCTCTGCACTCTTCCCCTTATTTGTTATGGCAGCACCAAATTGCTCCATCTTCTTTGTTGTACCCTCGGCATGCCTAGAGAAGTCAAATTTCTCCTTAATCAATGCTTCCTTTACCCAAAACAAAGGATCACCTTTCTCATATCCCCAAACTCGTTCAACGTAGACACTGGGGTTTGCAAATCCTTTTTCCTTTTCTGGAACTACCAAAATTGTTGTGCCATCCCCCATATCAACATCCCGCTTACCACTATCTCTGTACCTACGAAGTAGGGGTAACATCTTATCCAATCCACTCCTTGCACGGTTTTCAATGTATTCATCACTGAAAATACCTCGACACTTCTCAACAGCAGCACACCCTACTCGGTGACAAAAATGGTGGCCAGCATCCGCTAATGTCAGTTTGTGGTCAGGGTCTTTAATCACCAATCTCCCATTCTTTTCACGTAATTCGTCATTTGCAATATACGCACGAATTTGCTCATCATTACTCTTTGTATAACTAATAAAACAATTAACCATTTGTGATGTAGTTCCCCGTACAAGGTTTTCCGGCACAAAACCATCTCCAAATACTTCAACACCCCCGTTACTTTTGAAATTCCTTCTTAATAATTCAACGATGCAGTATCCACTGGATGTGAACTTACTACAAAAATGTTCACGTTGTCCAGTTCGTACCTTGTTACCGGAATCTCCCTTATAGAGAATGAGGTGACATTTTACATCACCATGATTATTCTGTCGACGAGTGTTATTTGTAGCTTGCATTAACAAGACAGCAAACAAAGACTCATTGAAGAGAGAGGCATTATCATCACACGCGATGGAAGAACTAATCTTGATTTCAATCACCTCACGATCAGAAAATAGTTCCGCCAATTCATACATAAAACCAGGATATCCCCCATCAATTGCTCTCTCTTTAAAACTTTGATATGCAGACTCCCCAATGTAAACAAATGAGTACCAATGGTCATCTTCTAAATCAAGGGCATTGATCTTTTCATTAACATTGGTTACCATCGTCTTCAAGTCTTCCGAGTAATCATTACGATTTTTATCAATCTCTTCTTTTGCTGACTTCCATTCACTAACTAACATCGAGTATATCTTCAGATAACTGCAGCTGATATCATCTAATGTACCCTTAAATTCGCCTTCATGTAGAAGCTTCTGAAGAGCAATAGCTTTATCCTGTGGTATCAAATTGATATCAAACTTATCCTGCAACAAAAAGTTAATGCTCTCTGTAGCAAAACCACTCAAACCTGATACCAATGTTGGTCTATTAATAGATTGCAATGAAGGCACTAAACCATTTGCGTGATGATTTATCGCTGACATATTATCGCCTTTCATAGATTGTAATAATGACAAAACTAGATCAATATTAACATTACTATGTGTAAATTCTCCTACCGATGGAAATCCAAGGTTACTTTCTTCTGTATCATCACTGGCTTGTTTTGGACGTTTAGTATTGCTCGAATCAGAAGGTGCTTGACGACGACCACCGCTTGTGTTATTCATATTCGACAGAACAACAAATAGTTATTAGTCTGAAACGATTAACGATGTGTACTGTGTAATGAAATTTGCAATTAGCGTCCAGTGTCAGCTGTCAGCTGGCCACTTTGAAACCCTTATTGGCCAGATTACTGACCACTTCAGTACAAGGCGAATTGCAAGTTCTGTTATTTCTATTCATTGCGCTGCCCGTTGATGGTGGATATGTAACTAACTCTTAAATATACTGGCAATAAGAATGGGAAACATCAGATTTATGTTAAGGTGCACCAGATATTTCTAGCCTGCACAACGGCAGTTCTAACGATCAATGATGGATGGTCAACCACCGCTGACAACACTGCAACAACTTGGTCCTTCTCTCTCAAGACAGAGTTACGGGCGTGAGGATTTGTAGCTATAATTTCAATGCATTGCAACACAATTATCTGCTTTGGAATGTATGCTTCGGATGATTCGGAGGAAGATGATAATAACAAAAGACTTGGTATAATTATTCCAACAAACTTTGTCAACTTAGAATGAAGAGAAAAGGCAAAGAGGAGGAATCTAATATGAGAAAAGGAACAGTACAATATAACAATAACAATACACAATCTTCTACTTACATCCTCTGGTGATACTGCCAATGTCTTGACAAGTGCAGCAAGAATAACTGACAACAGATCTGTTGGTTTAGATGAAATAGATTCTGATTGAGCCAGAGCACTTGAATTTTTTGAGAAGTAAACTAACCCTGCAAGTAGAGTAGGGAGTATTTGTTTGATATTTGATGACCCCAAAAGCGATGAGGGTAGACAACATAACATGTGGCACACCACCGCTAAAGTTCCAAGTGCAGGAGGATTTTGTGACTTCGCTTGTTCTTGTAACGTTTTCATGAGAATCGGAAGAGTCTTGTGTGTCATGCGCTGTCTCCAAAACGGTCCACCATTGTGCACAGAAAGCATACTGCCAAATGCCGATGCAGGGAGTATATAAACATGTGACGCTGGGTTTAGTAGTGGATGTTGTTGTCCTTGTTCACTTGGTGTTACCAGCTGCACTTGTGTCTCAGTAAAGGGAAATTGTGAAGTACCATTGCAGGCTAGCTCAATTAAGAATATAGCAATCTTATCCCCTGTTTGAGAGAAGGAGCCTCCCTTGCATGCTGCCGCCGAACCCTTAAGATACAAAATATGAGTGCATACACGATTACAAAGCTCACACATTACAACAGAATGAACACTACTTACCAACATACTAATAAAGTTGAGTGTATCTCCCACCTGTGAAAAGGCAGAGTGCATTGATTCTTCAGACGCTTCAACTGTTACACTACCGGAGGCTTCCGGTGATAGTACATCACTTACTTCTGTCTTCAGAGAATCCAATGAGCTGACAAGTGTTGGCAACACTACTTCTTGTAGCAACTTTTGAATCACAAGGACATCACTTCCTCCTCTTCCATCACCGTCTTCGCTTCTATGAAAGAGGATCGAGAACAGGCATGTAGCTGCAGCTGATCTAGAATGGGCATTGTGATCTGAACGTATACTGAATTCTGCGAGGTATGTCACCATTGATGATAATAGTTTCAATGTTGCACTGTCCAATGTCTCCCAAACTTTAGTTGTACTTGTGAAGGCCGCCGCCAAGAGAGGCAAAGCAACAAAGAGATTCACTTCATCAGTCTCTGATAGCGGAGGCATAATCTGATCTACGAATTGTATCAATCCATCACAGGATGATACAGAGGAAGGACATTCATACACTGGTATAAGAAATGGAAGGATTGTGGATGCTCTCTTCATCTAACAATAAAGTAATTTTGTGAGAACGAGACATTTGAGAAACTAGAATACAATATGAACAAGGATTACGACAATATACTTACTGTATCAGTAGCCACCTCTTCATCTTTTGCACGAGATTCAGGCAGTTGCAAGGTACTCATTCCGACTTGTAACTGCGGCCTTTCACCTATATCTTCTCTATCAACGTTGCTTACTTTTGAAGCCTCTCCTCGAGGAGGCTGACATAGCTCTTCTATGATGTCAAACTTGAGCCCCGAACACGAAATACTGTGGAATGCATTACCTACATTTTGGCCTCCATGTCGAGTTATGTATGAAAGTGCCATTACAGGAAACCTTTGATCATCTTGGTCAGACTGTAGCACAGCAATAATACTTGATAGAAGACCAGAAACGATTCTCTCCGAGACATGAGATGTCCCGATAGAACATGCCCCAGCAAGGGATAGCCAATCAAATCTTATCGTACGCAATTTAGAAGAACCCTTCTTTGGAGGGGATGTTGCTGAAGACATAATCTCTGGCAGCAAGGAGGTGGCAAGCTCGTTTATCTTTCCGCAGCTGTTTGAGTCGTCACTTAGACCAAGAGATATTACAGCTCCCAGCACTCGTGCACATGCAGTTTTCCAATCGAGAATACTCTTTGTCAAGTTGTCCGCCGTCTCCACTTCACTCAATACAACTCGAGACAACGTAACAATTGACGTCTTCAGTTGAATTAAATCTTTTTCTTCCAATGTACTCAAGTCAGCACAAGTCAAAAGTGATTCCAACACAGCCACGGCAGCCAACGACAGGGGGCCTACTTCGTCTAGTCTTTCATTCAATACGACCGATACTTTTTGTATAGTAGACGAGAGGTATGAAGATAGAGGGTGTGGATGAACTTTCAATCCTTCATTATCACGTTGCCATTTAGTTAATGCCACTCGACAGGACGATATTAAAGCACCTATACCTCGCATTGCAGCAGATAGCTTTTCCTCGTCTCGAGATGACTTGGTTGTTGACTCTTCTCTGCCTTTGCCCTCATCTAACAAGGACAAGACACCAAGAAATCGGGGATAACAACAATCCAATACCCTATTCAAAGTCATTAGACCTCCCTCAGCCGCTAACGAAGCAAAGTATGCCGTCGAGGTACGTCCATGCATTCCCTGTGGTGCAGACTCAAGGGTAGGTATCAAACGACTAAGAGTAGGCCCAATATATGCTTCCCAAAGAGGAGATGTATCTGCTTCAATTGATTCGTTGGTGCCAGGAACAACATAATACGCCAATGATGATGAGAATTTCCGTATAGCACTAGCAAGTTGTTGTTCGTCAGCTGAAACAGCCTCCTCGTGAACACGCGCAAGCGATGAGGACAGCTCTGTCAAGAATGTAGGTGCGACTCTTGTTACATTCAATGATACATCGTTGTTGATAATCCCATTACTGGTAGAAGAGGAAGATCGAGGCAAGAATAGAGACGACAAGTCTTTCACAGCAGCCACCTTGTCGTCACTTTCCGACTCTGCTCCATTTGATGGTGGGTCATAATCAGAAGATTTTGGTGGTTCTAATCTTTCCATAAACATTCTTGCCGATAATGTTATCATAGTTTCATCTTCTTCTTCATTTCCTCCATTACGTTTTGGCATCATACACACATCACTTTTGTAACATGCTCCTCGTTCACACAGTACAGCTAATAGTGCATCTTGTAACATGACACGGGTAATTCTATGCGGATCATTCTTTGGAGGTGTAAATTGTATAGGATAGTAGGGTGCCACGGCATCAAAGATTTCAATGGAAGGAAGGCTCACTTCTTCTGTTCCAGTGTCTGCGGTGAATAAGGGTAACATGACGTGTTGTACCTTATTCAACAGAAGTAGTAGTTGTAAGAGACATCGAGGATCTGTTTCACCATGCATACATGACGATGCCATGGAAGAAAATGATGACATTGCTTTCAATAACGATGTCGGGACTACAACACAAGATGATGACTGTAACTTTGTTTGAAGTTTGTTCCACTGTAATTCATCCACTTTCAAACCATCTAGTGCTCCATCTAACAAGTCAAAGCAAAGTGAACGCTTTATACGTGGCAATTGGGATAATCCATCCTCAATATTCATTTTAGTATCTTCCTGTTCATATCCTGCCCCTGCACCTCCCCACATACCCTCATTATTGGTATTAGAATCACTAGATTGACATCTATAATTAATTCCCAACATTGCCAATTCAACTCTTAACTCCATTGATTGAAACACAACTCCCATGGCTTTAGCAATAGGACATTGTGGTGTATTATCTTTTGATTCTACACTTTGTGAAGTCTGCTGTGTTGGGAATATTTCAAGATTTGAACAGAGTAAAGCTTTTAAACTTGCCATTGCTGCATCTCTTACATTATCATATGATGAATTAGCATTATCTTGTTTTGATTGTTTCGTGGCAGACATGGATTGTAATTGTTGTGTAACCTGATCAGATGTTAAATTTGTTGAATCTACATAATCATTCATTTGTTGATCATTATCACTTTCATCGTCATTATCATCTTCACTACTATTACTTCCAGGTCGACCTAACTCTACCAAGAACCGACCAACTGCCTGTCGTACACCATGTGTTAAATCTTTACTACCCTCTAATGCCCCCATTAAACAATGCAGTGCACAAACTTTTGTACTTATAGTTGCATTGTTTTCATTAAATGCTGGTCCTAAAGTTTTGAGCAGGAGTGCTAATGTACTATTTGCAGTAGTAGATGATGCATTTGATATATCCTGTAGGACACTAGTATTGGATGGAGTAGATGGAGTAAGTGAAGTAGATGAAGATAATCCATCAAAATGTGAGTAAGCTTCTTGTTTGAGCTGATTCGCTATATCATCACTGCTACTACTCTTTTGGCACAAATCCAGCCATGATTGGAAAGTAGTAGTATTGCTCATGATATTATATAGTTATATCTGCATGATATATAACATACTACCGAGATATCTCTCGACCATTGACCATCTTTGATCAACACATGCCGCATGCCAGTAAAGATTTAGTGGAGGATACCATGGGTTTAGTACGGTTCAAATCTCACAACAAATACCAAATCAATCATTGCAATCTCAATCATGACGGCCTCTCTCTTTGCGCCGATACTACGTAACTAACACTATTAGAGATATGCCATACCTACCTCCTATTAACGTGCTAATTGCAGATATTCTGAGCGTCCACGATATATACCATCTATCATAGTTTTATCATACTATTACTCCGAAGTTGATGCATCGTTAGAAGTAGTGAAACGATTGCTACTATCGTCTACAAAAGCATATGGCGTAGATAAGCAATATCATATCATCCCATCGTCTCTGAAAGTTAGTATATTGTTATTTATTTGCCTTTTTACCACCCGTCAGCGATACTCTTCAACAAGAATAATGAATGAATAGAAAAAGTTGATGTTTGATACTTTTTGTAGCAATATCTCGACGAGTTAGTTTTAATGCACTGCACCCTCCGATGGCACAAAATAAAAGTTATCAATTTAGATATATATATATATTTATTGATGCAGTGAAAAGAGGATGAGACTGCTTTGGGGTTGGTTTAGTAGTGGTAGTTGCAATTCTGGAGATATGGATAGATGGATGTTTGTCATGCAAATACGTATCCACAAACAAAGAACAAAACATATGCACATATCACATTACAATTAACAATTCGCATTGGTACAATACAGATAGGGGTGTCGTTCAACTGTGGGGAGCAAAGCATATATGTTATTATTCAACAACTAGTATGATATGCAAAGGATAGTGGATAGTATACCACAAATAACAAATAAACCTGTGTGAGAGCACACAAAAGTAAAGAGCAGGTAATTGAATTGTAATTTAAAAAGATGTATTTAACCACATTATAAATACTGTTACTACACTGCATTATACCGTACACTGTTTGTTGCTACACAGTATCCTTTTACAACACTTGGTATCCTTCCTTTTAAAGCTCGTAGCACCACTCCAACAGAGGTATTGACCATATAAACTGTACTATTCTTAGCTAATACCTTACTGTCAATGTTTACAAGTTTAAACATTGCAACGAGGCGCCATAACCTTCGATACGGAGTCGTCATAGGGGCACCATTAGCTGAAATATTTGTAATCATAAACAGCTCATAAACATGTCCATCTCTTCCCCTCCTTCTCCCATCTTCCTTTCCTCTTCTTTTCTTTCCCTTCCTTCCTCTTTTTCCTCTTCTTTTCCTTCTTTTCTCTAGAGCTCCAGCACCAAAAAATTGCCGTGTGTTGATGTTATCTAAAAGCTAACAAAGATGGAAGAGCAGATCGGTGACGCGGCAGATAATGCCTCTGTAGCTTCAGTAGATAGTAACGGTGTTCGAACGTATTTCTATGATCCTTGTGACTTTGATGAAGAAGTATTCGATCTACTAAAAAACAATAGTTCTGATATTGATGCGGTATGTATTTGTGATGACGAATTCAATCCTCTCGATATCAATTGGGGAAGGAAAGGAATGCGTTGTCCAATAATACACATCTCAAGAAGTTGGAGGTATTATATCAATCCGAGTCTGAGCTTGATGCTAGGGAGAAGAGGTATGCCGAAAGGAATACTAAGAACTTCTACAGAGCAATTGCTGCCAATAGATCGATAAAATACCTTACTATGGATGGATGTATTGCTGGTGTAGTTGATGTGGGGGAAGTTTTTACTATTCTTACACCTTCATTTCAAAACAATCTTTGTAGTTTGACTCTGAATGATATTCAATTAGATGCTAAATCAATCGAGCAACTTGCATCTGCTGTAACGAATTGTTTTGGACTAGGAAGATTGGACTGGATTGTTGCAAGGGTATGAATAATTCAATTATGACAAAGATTGTGGACGTACTACTGGCTAAAATCTCCAATATAGAGGAGCTGAGTCTAAATGGATATGAGATGGATGACGAAGCTGTGATTTTAGGTAATGCATTGTGTACTACAATAACTACACTGAAGAAACTATATATGAGAGGAATCTTCCAAGACGAAAGAAGAGGTTCAATCACACCAAAAGGCATGGATGCACTATCAGTTTGCTTGTCAAAGCCATCTTCTTCTCTAGAAGAACTCCATTTGGATGATAACCACATCGGTATCAGTAGTGGGATTTCTCTCTCTGAGGAATTGTCAAATAATTCAACATTGAAAGTGCTTGACATTAGCTCTGCGGTATCACCTAACCACTCTGAATGGATAATGTCATCAATTGGTTGGAATATGTTCTTTGAATTTTTCAAATCACTTAGTACTATGATTTCACTGAAAGACTTGAACTTACAAAATACTCGCATCACTTCTTCCGGATGGGTTAAGTTCTTCGAACTTCTCAAAAGTCCAGGTAGTGTATTGAAGTCACTTATTAATCTGAACATCAGGAGCTGGGAAGCAGGAATGAATGATAAAGGATTGACTCTTTTATCACAAGCTTTAGTCGGCAACAGTAGTTTGCAAAAGGTTTCAGCCATAGGAGCATTTGGAACAATGGTTGACAACCAAGAAGAAGCCTGGACGAATCTTTCAAACACTTTATGCGACAAATCATCCATCGAAAGCATATACAACTCCAACCATTCATTTCAATCATTTATAGCTGGGAATAAACCTCCTGTGATCACGTCCCTATTAGAGTTGAACAAAGGCACAGACAAAACAGAAGTTGCCAGACAAAAGATTTTTCGATATTATCTTTCCGATGTAGACAATCTTCATACAATCACAAGCACAGATATTGGAGTTTTGCCCCATGCAATGAGGGTTATTGGCAAAGATGTATCTTGTTTTACACTTTTCTATCAAATTATCCAGGGGATGCCGCATCTATTCAATATCAAACAAGTTGTGGGTGGTAAAAGAAAGAGGGAAAATTGAGAGTGAACTCTTCGAGAGTTTGCTATCATGCCTTAGCAAATTGTAATACTGTAGCTACTTATATGTTTGTGTACATCCCCACAATCAATGTCTTTAGGAATGCTAGTCTCTAATTATGAATTTATGTCTACATAGATGGCCTGGTTAAGGATGAATTGCATGTGTTATATCCTTACCTCTCCTTGATGATCTCCGATCATCGTCAGCTAAAGACGAGGACTTGGCCTTGTGCCCTTTCCTTGGCGACTCTCCTCCTAACAACGCTGCATGAGGCTGCTGGTGACACTTAATGATTCTGGGGGTGGTCGATTTCCACTGACACCAATTTGATGATGTAGCGTTGCAAAAGCCTCTTCCTGCAACAGATGAGGCATGACTCCACTTGCAAATAGAGAGGCGAGGTATGAAAACCCAAGGAATCCATCAAAGGAAACCAAACCAATCACAACCAATATAAGCATCATCAGGCCCAACAATGGGTTGGCCATTTTGCCTATTCTTGGGGGTATCACAGGCTCTTCAAAATCGGGTGGTAATAACCAGTCGAGAGAATTGAAAAGAATCTGAGCTCCCGCTGAGTATACATCTATAGGATAGTGTACACCATCATAGATCTCCGAGGCTCGAGAACTAGTAAATGCTGGTCCATCGATAACAAAGGATGACGATGATAAGATGCCATTCCGAGCATACACTGCTCGCATAGCTTCCATATCTTCCTCTCTCATGTGATCGCGCTTTTCTTCAGTATTCAATGCCTGAGAATTAATGGTCGTAGGAATAAACCAAACAACTGCTGAACCGTATGAGTCTTGGGCCTTTTGCATTTCCTTGGCAAGCTCCTTGAGGGTAGCAGCATGGGATTGACGATCTTCATCACTCGCATACACATGAAGACGATCCCAAGCTCCTCCACCTAATACTATAAGATCTGGGTGTTTGTTGCCCGCACTTCCCGTTGCCTGTCGGTTAATTTCCTTGAGCGATATGAGTTGATCTGTCGCGAGTGGAGCCCACTTGAAGTCGATCGGTGTTGTTCCCCACAACGTATTGCTAATATCCGCATGCTTGGGACCAGTTGCATCATATTCACCACTGTTTGTAATACCCATTGCCCTCATGGATGCATGATAGATATATCGAGTCATACTATCACCAACAAAGACTACTTGTCGTCTGCTGAGAGCTTTCTTCAACCTAGCTTCATTCCTATGGCCAAATCGACAATGAGTTCGGGATGGTTGATCTTTCCATGCCCAAACATACGAGTTGCCATGAGGCTGACAAGTACCATAGGAAGCCGCACCGTAGTTTCTATAGGCCATACCTCTACTGGACTCATTACATCCATCAATTGGTACCCATATTCCATCATTTACAAACGCGTCACATCCTGAAGGAAGTCGCCCAATTGCGCTCGCTCCAGCTGCGGCAAACTCATTCCAAGTAAGGCCTAGTAGTATAACAACCATGGCTCCAATCAAAGGAGGACATAGCTTTGAGTATATAGATTCATCTTTTGAATCGTCTTCAGTGGAGAAGTCAGACATTTCCGATTGTGAAGTCGCAGAATAATCATCTTCATCAGTAGAATGTTTCATCTTCTTTACTGTTTGTCGGTATCTAGACCAGCTTGAATCAATCACCGTTTGATACAATAGTGTGCCACAGAGCATGGAGACGACTCCAATTACAAAACCAGTACACATATCCAAACTCTCCAATAGATATGCAGTGCAATAGAACCCGGCAATTGTAACTCCCATACTTATTAGTGAATTGATACATGCCTGTCGATCATTGGGTAGTAACATACCACGAAGTAATAATGTCAATTTATGTAACTTTCGTGATATAATAACATAAAGATAGGTTACCAATGCCAAATTCACTCTTGGCCAGCCTGGTATCAACACCAGAATTGTCTTTGAATTGGATGTTAACCATATATGATGTTGCATTAGATATGTTTCTAATGTCGTTTTACCAATTTCATGTATCAATTCCATTGTGTATGATCTCATTTTGGGCGTTATATTCCGTAGATAGATGTATGTTAGTAGTGGTATAATACCAAAGTATGGATTTGTACCATTGTACGATATCTTTTCATACATTAATGGTCCCTTCATCCACAAATAGAATACTGTTAACATAGCCAAAGCTATCGCAAGTTTGCTCATGTATTGTACATTCTTCCTCTTAGCTTCCAACTTACGAAAGAAGAGCAACATAACTGGATAATTATATGCAAATATCATACCAAGTAATGTACTCCAATGATCCAAGTATGATCGAAAGTACCATTCCCAGCGCTCACCCATTGTTGCACCAATAACTGGTTCATTTGATAAGAATATACCAACTAACTTATCAAATATTCCCATATCAACATCCCATAAAAGATAAATAACTATTGATGCTATACCCAACTTTATTCTTATCCACCATTTTGTATAATTCTTTTCTTTACCAATATACATGATAATATACACCATACCAAAAAAGTATGTATGTAATGGACATATATAATATAATATATATGTATTACCATGTACTAAACATAAGAAGAACACTAAAAAGTTTAATCTCCATAACATTTGGAATGTTCGTACTAAGCTATAATCATTTGTATTGTAATAATATGTAAAGTTACCATAACCTGTTAACCAAACATAACATGTTATCATTACTCGTATGCCGTTATATATTTCCATAGCATGCATGTAGTGATATAGTAGGAAGGTGAATTGCATCCAACCTTTCCATTCTTCTGTTTGATATCTATTTAGTACTTCATTCTCGGGTGCTACACCGCTAATGCTATGCTGATTATGATTTCGTTTCTGTTGAATTGATGATATTGTTGACTTTTGATCTTCCTGTATCCTATCAAGCTGCTTATTATCAGTACTTTTGTTAACAATATTCTTTCTATTCCGTCTATTCTTAATAACACTATTCGCCTTAACTGAATGTCCACCAGCAAAAACAACAATTAATATAGTCCAAAAGAAGAATTCATCACGATCATATGTCTTCTCTTCATGAAAGTAGAGTGGATGATGTTCACATATATAACTGTAGAATAATATTAATGCGAAGATTGTACTTTGATATAATAAGTTATAGATTGATGATAATGATTTGGTATCTAATGGCTCTTGTTGTTTTGAGTAATTGTTAATGTCAATGTCAGTGGATGAGCTATTGCAATTTCTCCAACGCCATAAGCCAGTTAGCCATAATCTAGCGGCGACGCTTGAAGTTGTAAATATTATTGATCCAAATAATATAGTCATTGCAATTGTTGATGTTGATACATTGTAGAATATTGAATTATTATTGTTGGATGAATAGTATGTTGTTGTTTCGGCTTCATCACCAAGGTCATCTTCTTGGAGATAATCACTCATAATATTATTATTTGAGAGAAGGATACCCTATGCTACTTATCTATCGCGGCGGCGGAGACAAAATGAAAACCCGAGGCAACGGGAAGATATTTCATATAGATAGATAATAATGCCGTGGCGGCGGATGATTGGAGGTATTTAGTATTTATATAACGACTATCGCGCTATCAGCCTCTTTACTCTTTAGTTGCCCATTATTGCAATCCCAAAAATCGTTTTAGGTTTAGGATGAGAATCTCTTGATAGTTGTTGATTGTTGACTTGCTTTGTTGATGTTGCGTTGTTGATACAAAGGCAGATAAGTAACCAAGCAATGGATGGAGGTAATAAGAGTGGCAATGGAAGTAATGAAAGATACTCATCTTATAGACGCAGTCCTTATGCAGTATTAAATCTATCACAAAATTCACTCAATAAAATCAGTAATGAGTCGATAAGAGATTCATATAAGCGACTATCACGCTTGCTTCATCCTGATAAACGTCCTCCTGGTAAAGAGAGAGATGATGCTCAGGAATTGTTCATTGAGCTACAACATGCATGTAAGTTTATGTACACTAATGCATAATATGATATACACAAATTTTAATATTTTCTAATCATTCTACTCTATCAAGATGAAGTTCTAGTAGATCCTGCACACCGGCAAGCATATGACGAGTTTGGTTTTGCAGCAGTAGATGTAGTACGTCATAATCGGTATAGTGAAGATTCTTTATATCAACATCTATCAACACTCCATGATGAAGGGAAGGAGAGAGAAGCATTAGAAATACTCATTATAGTGTTGGAGGACAAGAAGCGAAAGCAGAGTCTCAAAGAATGGGACTTTAATGCCAATATAGATGTTCATATGCATGCTTGCAACTCAGATGGTGGTGGTATGATGGATGAGTGGCCAGACGTTACCTCAACTAATGTATCATTAACTGCATCTGTACCCATTCCTACACAAACGACAACATCAGCACAACCAACAGCAGATGACAATAACAGTAATGAAAACCAAATATCTACAAAGAAACAAAAGATAAAACTTGATATAGGAGGACATTCAAGTCTCGATAAGGGATTAGGATCAACTCAAGGTCTCCTATCTGCAACATACCAACCTGTTGATCAAACTACCATTACATCAGATCTCGCTTTCGGAAGAAAACAGATAGAAACGTCAATATCTACATCTACTCAGTTAGTCAATGGTACCGGTCTCTCTGCTAAAGTCACACGTCAATATGATCCTACTAGTAACAAAGATGGAAATTTTGGCTTTGGTTTCTCATCTAATAGATCTCTTAGCTTGTGGCAAGGTCGAGGTGTTCATGCAATGTTTGCTTTGGGTTTAACATCAAGCCTAACAATGCAATATGGTGTATTTTCTGCAACGACTTGGGGATTCAACTCTACAACAAATAGAGATGAATCGGACAAACCTTTGCCTCGCCTATCTGCAAAGCTAACTCTTGGCTCACAATTCCCTTTTGAATGTAGCATAGACCAGTCACACCTGTCTGATTCTCCATATAGATCAGGTCGGGCATCTGTATCTTGGTCACCAATACAAGGGTACAAATTGAAGGCAATGTTATCTCGAAAGATACCACTAAGACAATGCAAGCATCATGATAGTGAATTTGCTTCCAATCTTGTGCTTGGTGTTGAACATACAGGGTTGAGTGGACTCAAATGGATAATTCGATATCAACGACCGGAAGGTTTGTCAATCAAGATACCAGTGGTTATTTGCAGCTTCTTATCGCCAGTATATTGGAATCGATTTATCTTTGTCTCTGCTTCTTCAATTTTATTGGATGAGGTAATAGGACTGGCAGTCAGTAACTCATCGTCAGAAGAGATCATAGATATGGAGTCTGATACTGAGAAGATGCACAAGAAAGTATCGAGAAAGTTGCTCACTTGTCAAAATGAAAAGAAATGGTTGAGTTCTTCTCAATCGAAACAAGCTGCAGAGAGACAGCAGTCTTTCATGATACCTGTTGCAAAGATGAAGAGACATCGAGAAGAGTCTAATAATGGATTGGTCATTATGAAAGCTACACATTCGTCACCCAGAACATCAGTGGATGTTACGCATCAACTCCAATTTTATGTCAACGAAAGCAAATTGTATCTACCACCATCATCAAAAAGCTTACTTATGGGCTTTTATGAGTTGGTGGATGGGAGTATAAATCAACTTGTTATGAAGCAAAGCAACTCAAGTGATTCAACTATATATGATATTATTTATCAATGGATATACAAGATAAACACCTGGCTTAACCGTCTTCGAATAGGAGGAGTAGATACCCATACAAAAGAGGAGGCTAACAGAACTGAAGAAAAACATCACGTGACTCTATCGATAAGATACAGATACAGAACGGAAGTATTTGAAACAGTAGTTTGTGATGTACATGCTTTGGAACTACCAAACAATAGTGCTACCAAATTAGGAAATAGTGAGATTGTGACTTGATTAAACCTGTGATACCTTAATTCACAAAGTAGTAATAATACATATCTTAAACTCTTATCAATACACGTGCTACTTCTTGAAGATAGTGTACACTCCATCATTTGAAACTTCCAACTTCTCTTCTTTGCATAGTCGCTGTAAAAACACTACCAATTGCTGTGGAGTCTTGTCATACTTGTGATCCGAGCCAGCTACAAATGTCTTGAGATTTGAATGAATTCTTTCCAAATTAAGTTGCTTTAAGTTGGAAAGCATGCCAAAGATGTATGATTCGTACACTTTCATTTCCTCTTCGGCATGTGCACCAAGGGAAACAGCTCCTTCTTCGTCTTCCTCTTCTTGTTGGAAGCTCTGATCAAGAGCATCAGCCTCACTGGCAGATATCAAAGTGTAGAGAACATCATCTCCTCTACGCTTGGAATGTAATACTCGTTGATTCACCCAAAATCCCATTCTTTTACGAACAACGTCCTCTGGCATTTCAGTCTGCATGGATAAATCGC
>Ga0214477_100225_pt1 | contig 39995 bp, 26 predicted proteins | sample M1_20Mar14CPVII9_FD_165058 | JGI IMG/M metagenome (GOLD analysis project Ga0214477, IMG submission 165058) | Marine eukaryotic communities from Monterey Bay, California, United States - M1_20Mar14CPVII9sort6BwellC16 | ecosystem: Environmental > Aquatic > Marine > Unclassified | place: USA... | reverse complement strand
ATGTCTAATGGTGAGGTTAGTAAGTATGCAGCCTGGGACGGCAAGTGTGTAATACTTGACAGGGATACAGTACCCGTCATCCAACCTATAATTAATATGGATATAATTGCCTTGAGTAATGTTCTAATATCCACTCGTCCAAATGGATTCTGTGGAACTGCTGCAGTTCGTAGCGGCTGATTTAAGGTGTTATTATTATAGTCACCTATATTATGTAACGGTGGTCCATCTAATGCATCACTAAAGTTATTATACTGCGATGATGATCGTCGAGGCGAGTCACTACTACTACTAAAGTTATATAAATTCGTGGGAGAGTCATCCCCATCGGAGAAATAGTCAGATTGTTCTAATGGTGGTGTGGGCGTACGTCTTCTACCGCCGCCGCCGCCAATATTGTCTATTGGCCCGCCAATCGAGAACATGCTTGATTTATTACCCTCTTCTATATGTTGGGGTAGTCGTGTGTTGTTCGACTTTGTATTATTTGCATGCTGTTGTTGTCCACCACCAGTTATCATTCCCTCTATTTCATCTATGGTACTTCGACGCATTTGCCTGAAGGAAGGCAAGCGTTTTCTACGGCCATTATCGGATGGTATATTATCCATACTTTCTAGTTATGGTATAGATTGTATTCGTAACATTTAATAAAGATATTGTAGTATATAAACTGCCTTTAATCCAATGGTGTATTAGTTCACTATTGTAAAAATTTGCTAATACTCAACTTGAACTTCTCAAGAGAAAGGGTAAAATTTTGATAAATACTGAAGTGTGGAATGATACCCAGGGCAATATATATACTAAGTGTGTGTTGTACAAATTACTCCACAAATCACAAGAACTTGGGTTACGCCTCAGAGCCTACCTCATTTAGTAATAAAATGTTACCCCAAGTTGAAGATCATAGAAGTTTTGCACAGCCTAAATGATGTGCTTCGAAGTCATTTATTCTCTTGACAAATTCATGAATATCTGATCGTGAAATTTACATGCAATTGATGCACATTGTGGGTGCACATAATATAATTGTATTTGTTTGGGGAGAAGATATCTCACTTGTTTGAGAATTGAATTCTTGTGTTGTACTTCCAGTATCGGCATCCTGTGAACCTTCGTTTTCAGGCATTGATAGCTGCTATACTACAATGTACTACAAGTTTTTATGAAGTTATACATGACTAGACTAGAGATGAACATGTAATCTCTGGACCGGTCTAGCATTTAATGTTAATTGCATTCATATTATCACTACTGCTTCCGATGCGATGGTGTACATCAAAAGGGATACAATATTCTTTGAAAGATTTCTAGTCCTTGTATCATTATCAAGTCTATACAGACAATAACAATAACATCCCGTCTATCTGTTGGCTGAGTTGAGGCTCCTCCTCATATCGTCTCCTTTGCACAGCTTGGCTGAGGCAACTAACTAGATAACGGTGCTGTGAACAGGCTGTGGGATGGAGTGAAAAGGATACCCGTCGGTATCCTTATTTTCAGAATTTCTCTTTAGATAAAAAGTTGTTTGTTGTGTTGTTGTTGGTGTAGGATTGATAGATAAAGACGGATGTATATGGCGGATGTCTAATTGGTTGATATCGAGTATGAAGTTATCTCTGATATATGCTGCATAAGTACCGTCGAATTGAAAAGCAGGTTAAAGTAATATAGGATATATTGAACATGCACCATAATAACAGTCGAATAGCAACAGCTGTCATGCTGCTTATAATATCGAGCATCGAACAATCAACTGCATTTATTGCAACTGGATCTACTGTGGACAATAATACTTTAAAAACATTACCTGTGCATTTAGCTCAGTCAACGATATCTCCTACTCGAAAAAGAAGTAAGAAACAAGTGCTCAACTACAAATATTCTGATGAATGGGCTGATGCTAAGGAAGAACTGGCTCTTCACTATAGGCCAACGTTATATTACAGTGCACCAACTACTGCTACCACAAAACATTCGAAACGAGTAGCAGTATCCAAATTGTCATCATTCATCAAACAATTGTTACATAAACTATCAATCAAATGGTATATCATAAAAGAAAACATACGAACAAAATTAGAGCGTTATACTGTTTATGTATTAGAATGTGAAGAAGGGAAGTACTATGTTGGATCTACATCAAATCGTAAACGGAGATATAATCAACACGCTCGTCGGAGAGGTAGTCAATGGACCAAGACTTATGCACCTCTACTAATTAAAAAAGAATATAAACGGATTCCAAAGAAGTATCTGTTGGGTTTTGAGAGTAAGGTAACCGCAGAGAATATGCTTTTGTATGGTGTTAATAATGTACGCGGGAGTATGTTCTGTAGTACCCGGGATTATCATATCGGTCACTTAGATGCCCTCACCAAGTTTATTGGACACTATAATGATTTGAATTATGGCAAGGTTAAACAAAGATTAAGAAAAGTCTTGCCTATGATGCCCGAGAAAGAAGTTAGAAGAAAAAGTAGAACTACTGATGATTATGATAGTTTTGTTAATCACAGAAAAAGATGTTATTGCTGTGGAAAGTTGGGTCATATTGCTTCATCGTGTCCTGAAAAGTTGAGACCTTAAGTCTCTGTCTTATATGTATGTTGAGCATGTGTATTATATGTGTAAGCTAGAACTGATAAAGAATCATTGACCATTAGCCAAACAGCAATACAATATCACTACTAGAATCCGATCCTAATATATTTTGCACTAGTTTATGTCATATGAATATGATTTTTGGACATAGTATGTGTCTTCTATAAATTTCTCACTCCTCTCTTCTTTCCTACTTGATCAATATCTTCAAAACTCAGTAACATCAATGTCTTCGTCCTTTGTATCTCTCACAATGTGGCTAGGAGTATGCTCCATATCTGTTAAAAGACTCTCAAGCCTCGATATTTCAGATTCGTAATGCAGCTCCTCTTTACGCAGATTAGAAATAACGTTCGTCTTTTTATTAAGCTCACTCTCCTTCCTTTGCATCATAGCCTCGAGTTTGTGTTCTTCTTGTATCATATCTTCTACAGACAAAGACTCTAGGGTATTGCTGTACTCGTTTAAATTGTCAAACTTGTGGTGCAACTCCTTCTTGATCTTTTCGTAGTCAGCATCATGCAGTTTGTCCTCAAGCTTGAGCTCTTCTTTCATCATATCATTGTATGATATGTACTCCTCGGTGTCAAGCCTGTGTGGATTCTTTGACCGTTTATCATCAGCTAGAGCAATATTATACCAAGGATCGTCGGAATGAACTGCAAGCTTTCTGCCTCTAGATGGCTTGTCAATATCATCTGCTTCGTCATGAGTCAACCAGAAATCTTGAGTCTTTGCCACGACATCAATCTTGGCTTTATCGGTAGCGCTGGGATCGAAGACGGCATCATCTAATTCTGGCTTAATACGCCTTTCAGTACCTTCATCCTCCACCCAAACGATACTACCTTCCGTCGAGGAGCGATCTCCGTCGATGGCCTCTTCTGGTTCTTCAACCGACACCAACCGCTGGTCAGCATCTTTATCTGTTTCGTACAAAGGATCCTGGCTGTTCATTACTTCGAGTTTCCTTGATGCGCCACTGCCATCAGACAATTGTATAGAATCATCATCTTCTTCTAAGGAGGACTCGTCAGTGATATTAGATTCGGTTGTAGACGCATCATGCTCCCTTGACTTGAACATGCTAGTATACCAAGGATCAGATTCAACGACCTCATCTTCTTCTTCAGAAGAGATAACAGAATCTGCTGTGGGGCTCTCTGTATCTGACTCAGGCAACGGAAGCGTCGGAGCCATGGTCGGGGCCTCCGTCGATGAGCAAATGGGCTCGCCGCCATCAATCAACTCGGGAGGATGACAACTCTCAAATAGCGGCCGCCACATGCAACCTATACCCGACTCTGCACACTCCAACTCTGTCTCATGCACCCCACAATTACAATCAGTGGAGTTATCCAAGAGGGTAAGACCCACTCGCTTGGCTAGCTCATCCTCACTCATACCATCGAGCTTCTCCTCCTTGGCGAAGATCTTGGCAAATGGCGGCCGCGCTCCATACAACGACCTATCAGTCATCTTGTATAAGTTATCCTTGCCATTCTTCACCAGCCATGCGAAGTAGGCTGTGCCCGTGGGGCCCGGAGGACCGATGATCTTCTTGCGGAACATTAGACGTCGTTGCTGATGCTTGTAGAGGTCTTCTCCTTCTTCTCCGTTCGCCTCCTTCCACTGCTTGCAGAAGGCATTTCGTGCCTCGGTATTGTAGAGCATATCCATGTCGAGAATAACCTTATCTTGACCTGGATGGATACGCTGGGCTAAGTTGACAGTCTCCTTGCAGTATGGATACTTGAAACAAAAGGCGTATGTGGCTGGAGTGAAGGGAATCACAGGCTTGAAGGTACCTGGTGTGAACATGAGGTCTACATGTCGAGCGACGTGATGGTATGAATTGGTTATCATAAACCACTCAGTATTTACTTCAGCCTCACACAGATCCATGAAGTCAGGTGCTCCTCGATGCTGTGTCCGAACAGGAACATCCGTCAGCTCATCGTAGTCATCGTGAGCCCCTGCTACTGGGGGTACCATAACAACCACCTCAGAGAAAGGATGATCCTTCTCATCCAAGGTCGATATGAGATGTAGAGATCGATCGAAGAACCACTCACTCACAACCAAGGTTATGTCAGACTTTGTAGGATCCCAGGGAGAGTACAGCTTGGCACCGTGAATGATATACTCGGGGCCCAAGTGACGAGGGATCAGGTTGGTAGCTGCATAGTTGTGAATGACCGGCGTGTACTTGAAAGGATCTTCCTTCTCCCAAATCTCAGCCCACTTCTTGAACATATCAATATTGTCTGAAAGGGTGATGTTCTCACCCTCCTCGTTCAGCATAATCTTGGGGGCTAGGTCGGGAACGATTTCCAATGTACCTTCTACCCACATTTGACTCATTCTATAATCATACGGGATGGAGTTGTACGGGCAAGGAGCCTCGACTTCTAATTGACCAACAAGTCGCTCAAGCAAGGGATGGGAAGTGTTATAAATGGCATTCCCATTCGTATGATGCAACAGGGAGATGGGAATCTTCTCGTAAAAGTTATCCCACTTGTCCCCATCGTATTGTCTGTGTTTGTGTTTGTGGAGAAGGGTTGAAATATAATGTGAGCATATGATGTGAGCATTTCTACAAAGATACCATAACAAAAGTAGACTCACGCTCCCAGAATTGCAAACGGTCGATTAACCTCAATCTCACTCAACACCACATCTAACCAATGTGCTTTGATCGGTACAGAATCACCCTCCATCAAGTAGAAACCATCATACTCGCCCCACTCTCCACTCTGGATAATGCGGAAGGCAGCCTCAAACTGTCGATTCGGACCATTCACCCAGTTATACAACTCCTCTTGTGCTGACGGGATATACAAATCCAACTCCTGTGGAATGTTAGCCTCAATGGCATAAATGTTATCAAAACACTGACTCCATCCACCCGGTTCAAAGAATTGATCAATAATTGCATCAACCGCCTTAATCGCGACATCATTCTCTGCAAATGTCTGACTGTAAAACAGAAACACATCAGCCTTGGCATTCTTCATTGCATCACTCCCTACTAAATCAAACAAGTGTCGTTCACCTGCCTTGGAATTCTTATATGCAATCAGTTCCCCGTGAGAGTCGACTTCATACATTTCCTCCTCGTCGTCATCCCCACCTATATCATCACTTGCAGCCTTGCACGGCGGCAGTGCATTCCAACAGGTAAACGTCGTGGGAAGGGCCTCGGCATCGAATTCACAAAATGGTCGAACAATTGCAAGTCTAGTCTTTGTCGTAGCTTGTTGTTCGTCCCTTGGATAGTTTGGATCCATCCCTGCCAACTCTTCAGCTTCTCTTCGTAAATTTCTCATGACCTGATTTTCATGAGTGGCAGTCAAGGTATCTATACTCTTCGTGGAGGTATAATATGATGATGAGACGTATGGATGCTCATAAACAAAGTCTGGACGAGGACCTTTGATATCCTCATCTTCTAACGAACTTTCATCTGTTAATTCTCTATGCTTATTCACGGAACTTAAACCCGGTATTATTGATGATACTATGTCTAATGGTGAGGTTAGTAAGTATGCAGCCTGGGACGGCAAGTGTGTAATACTTGACAGGGATACAGTACCCGTCATCCAACCTATAATTAATATGGATATAATTGCCTTGAGTAATGTTCTAACATCCACACGTCCAAATGGATTTTGTGGACGATTATGATATTGCAAATGATTCGCTATAGCATATTCTTCTCCTTCTCCATCATCTATTCCTAATTGTATACTGTTTGTACTGTTATTAGTACCACCATATATATAATTATTGTCAAAGCTACTATTATTATTATACCGAAGTGAGACATTGTTTTTTCTTTGATAGTCATCATTATCGGAGAATTCTAATATTGTTGCTCCTTGTCTTATACTCCTACTACCATACTGACCTCCACCATCCGTTGGAGAAAAGTAAGATGGTTTCTGATATTCATAATCATTATTATTCTCTATATGCTGTGGTAATCGTGTTGATATAGTATTATGCTGCAGCCCTCTATCGCCATTGACACCAGAAATTTCATTAAGATTATGACTTTGACGAAAGGTTGGTAAGCGTTTCCTTAGACCATTCTCGGCTGAAGGTGACAACATATGACTGTCCATATTCTCTTGCAGGTGATTGGCTTCTTTATCTATCTCATATCATGGATCAATCAGTACTTTCTCCTGGGCTACTACCCTCATACCTTCATTTGCAATTTGCATAATTGAGAAAGTGAAACTTCCAGATTTGAGAGAGAAGTTTCAATAATATAATACATGTTTATGATGATAAGACGGCGGCTGATATCAATATTAGCGTTGCTAGTAGCACTACAGATAGCTGGGGTAGTAATTGTTCCATTAATATTAGCATTCACCACCATTACTTCATTGCAATCTCATGCATCACTTTCAACTTTTCATCATGATGCACTAACAACAAACACAAATGGAAAGCAGCTACTTAGTGGTATATCCTACAATCAACATAGCAGTATATATAATATAAAACAACTTTCATACAGTAATGTCAATGCACAGCTTAATCTAGTGCCCATATCAGAAGCATGGGATTGCAACATATCACATGATAAACAACAACAATCATCATCAGCATGCTCATTTGCTTCACTCCTAACAACCCTTGGATGCAATTCATTCAACTCACAGGGCATGCTCATACAAACTGCATCGTCATCTACTGATGACAACAAACAAGATGACACACCAAACAACAATCGATATCGTCTCTACCTAGCAACTACTACAGACGACTTACCATCAATAACAAAATTAACATTAGATGTATTTGATGCAACAGCAATTACATTATCAAGTTCGACGAATTGGACTGCATTTGAACAAGCTATAGTTGGTATAGTAGTTAGTCCGGTACTTGATATGTATAATTCATATGCACAGGCTGTGGGATATACAGAAGTTTTGAGTGGATTGAGGAGACGGATGAGAAATCGATTAGTTAATAATACTAATCAGATTTATAATAATAATGGAGAAGATGACAGTTATGATTGGCTTGCTCCCTTGATAACTGTTGATAATAATAATGATGATGATAGTGTTTCTACTACAACCACAAGTGATTCATCATTGTCCTTGGAGGAGATTGCAGCCCGATCATCACTCATCCTTACACTAGCTCGTCCTTCTTCCGAGAATGGAGAAGATGATGGCGATGATGATATGGAAACAGTTGCCTCCGTGGAATTGAGATTACAACCTACCGATGCAAAGATTCCATTCTCACAACCATGGCTTGATGTAATAGAAAGGAGATTGGTTAATTTGTTACCGTTTGTCAACGAAGATAATAATGAATCAACAAAGTCATCGGACGATCAAAGTACAGACACAACAAGCAAGAACAGTCATCAAAGTCGTCCTCCACTACGACCATACTTAAGTAACCTATGCGTCTCATCATCATTACGTTCATTGGGTATCGGACGTGCCTTATGTCGTATAGTAGAAGCTATAGCGAGAGATAAGTGGGGATACTCGCATATATATCTACACGTCGATCCAACTAATGATGCTGCACGAAACTTGTATGTAACGGAAGGATATGTAGATGTGGGTAAGAGATGGAATGTACTTTGGGCTGGTGGTGCTAATGAGATTAGTTACTATGTCAAGAGGTTATAATTAGGGGTGGCAACAGTAAATCCTACCAAAAATAAATATCCTAGAAACTCCTAAAATTTGATAGTATTACCTTCATATAGGTCTAGTTAGAGTATGTGTAGAGTTTGGTTTCATTATATTGACCCTATCCACCTCATATCCGCCGATAATACTACTACCATCATTTGCCATGTTGGGGTGTCAATATGTGAAAAGTGGGGCGCCTACGGTATCCTCTACGTAATACCCCCTAACAAAAAATGGCTCTAAGGTCAAATGGCCCCCCTATTATGTAGTAGTAGGATGATATCGATTACGGCGCCGATGCGATATACCATCATCCCATATGCTGCACATACACTGTCTACTACCTACTAGATGAGATGGTAACGTCATCGCCGGCGCAAATCGGCCGTATGGGGCAGCCGATGTGGTCACAAGTAGCACTATTTTATCGATGGACGATATAGCCATTCTAGAGACAATAAGCGTCCCTGTGGCCGTCTATCACCCACCTATCAATGTAGTGATCGGTCCCATAGCTGTTGCATAGTATGGTAGTCGATCTGTGGCGGCAGTGGTAGTGGAAAGGGACGATTAGGTTGTCTATAATGGTCGTATCCTCTATTTTGCAATTAAAAAAGTTAATGCACATGATATGTTAAAATTAAATAAAATAGAATTAAATTAGTATTACATAATAAAATACATTGTAAACCTTTAGATTAGTAGTATAGTAATGCATTGGAATGTAACTTTAATGGTCTACTGCTATTATACATTGAGTATACTACTAGTATCCTCATAAATGTTGTTTTCTCAGCATAAAATATTTAATGAAACATGACCATTCTCCATTGATACAATGCCTCCAGTGGTCAAACCAACCTATGTCCTCCTTTCTATATGATGCTTGATTGTTGTGCTGTGTTGGTTTCTGTTCTAATCCACCATATGGGACAACAAACATCAAATTTATCACTCATCCCCCACCTCAACTTTTACACAAAATATAACTAATATTTAATACCTGTATCCCCAACCACCTCCATACACCATAAACACACCACCAATACCATCTATAAGTGGTTGATTGTCGAATTGCAAATGAATATATGGCCCAATCCTTCAAAAGACTGTCATCAATTAAATTATAGTGTTGAAAATTGGCATTTCCCACACATAAAAAAAATTGAGAATCGGGCTCTATGTGTTGAATGAACGACCACCTAACCATGAACAACCATTCAGAACCCTCTACTATATTATATTGTTGTTGTGTAGTGTTTATTTGGTGGTGGGATATCGCATAGGGTGATATATATCCCCAAAACTACTTCACCACCCCTTCAAAATTGATCGAATTTTTGATAAAAGTTGGTGTAGGGCAGCCTAATCATATGTTCTATAAGGTCTGATGGCACAAACCCGCGGTCTAATACCTTGTTAATGAAGTAGGATGGTGGGTGGGGTGGAGGTAATGATGTGGAGGGAGCACTGGTGGTGAGAAGGTTGCCACATCACGTAATTCGGTCTCGAGGGTTGAGGTGCTAATCGTCGTTTATGGTGGACTTGACGGACTCCTCCACGGCCATTGAGTTATCAGACTGAAGCTGAGGGGTCACTATAACGTTGGGATGTCGTGGTGGCCAATATGTATGGCGTGGGAAGGAGCAATAGCGGTGCCAATAGCCGATAGAGGTTGTTTCATCGTCATGCTACCCTCTGTAAATGCACAAATACTCCCTCGGTGTAGCCTAACTCAAAAATCGAGGAATGTAGCGGCACGACAAAAGTATGCCCCCGTGCCGCTACATTCGGCTAATTCTACATAGGATCTAGTGGGTCGAGCATTTGTGCATCTAATCGTCATTTATTGCATCGAGGGTCTATTGCAAATGGGCGAGCGAGGGGGAGCAACAGCAAAAAGATACCGAGCGAAGGTATCCTCCTCAGATAGCAGAAAGAATCAGTGGCGACGGACGGACGACAATTATGCAAGACACGGATACCCTCATTTTCACTTCTGAACTTTTACTGTTGCCACCCCTATTATAATGAATGATAGATAGATTGGGCAGGCAGTGGAATTAGTTGTTGCTAATGTTCATTGCAGAAGAGAAGAGAGAAAGAAACAACTACCCAAACATCTTCATTTGACGAAAGAGAAGGACGAAGAAGACAAATAAACGACTGATCTTAGATGTTATGCATGCATCAATCTAATATGTTCAGCCAGTAGCCAAGAATGGCAGCACACATTACATGCTCAACCAGATACTACTGTTTAGAATGAAAGTCAGTACTAAACACAAAATCTTATTACTTTCATTACTCTACTCTGTCTCTCTTTCTTTACAATCTCAACGATATGCCAGGGAGAGACTCTATTCACTTTATACATCTAGACAACATACATCACTTCTCAACTGATCTCTCTAACGATCTTCTCAAAAACACCAACCCAACTTGACTTGTACTTTTCATCTTCCTATCTTCTCTATTACTCATCCAAATCCAACTTCTCCTCGAGAAGACTGGTGAGCAACGCCTTGAGGTCTTCTTTATCCTCAAGAATACGGCGACCATGGATACCTCCTTCGGCTTGAATTTCTTCCAACATTGCTCCCAAATTCATACTGTCGGGGTTCCCGTTGAGCAACGGTAACAAAACGATTAAAACTGCTATTAAATCATCCAAATCTGGACTCTCCTCCTTACTTGTCTTGACTGATTTTGCCTTGGCAGAAGTAGTTTTGCCGCTCTTTGAAAGTGTCGGAGCGTTGGATGGAGCTTTGGAAGGAGCGGACTGTTGAAAGAAGAGAGAGGGGAGAGATAATGAGATACATACATGATAATTCATACAAAAGTTTATGTTTGTCAACTTACCGTAGGGCTAGATGTAGGGCTGGGTGTTGAGCATGCGTCTGAACGAAAAGAAACTTATTATTATACAATACATAGATACCTGACAAACAATGAAATACGTACCAGTATCATCTTGCTGGAAGCAGTAGAGCCTTGCCTCTTGATCACAAGATAGCTCCCCAATACTAACTTTCCCCTTTAGTGTCCACTCATTGTTAGTTGCACTAGCATCTCCCACCTGAGCCTCGTTATCAGGGCTGTTACTATTCCAATTCATGCAATCGCTACCAATACCAAATGTAGTTCCATCTGTATTTGTGTTAGTCCAGACATTCAAGTTACCACTAACAAGATCTCCATTTTCATCCCTATTTATGGGGTTAATGATAGTCCCATCGGTCAAGTCGGCAAAGTCACCAGCGATTGTAAAGGTCACAAATAAATTAGTGACAAGAAAGTAGAAACTAGCGCTTTGGAAAAAGGTATTTGCATTTGCTGGATTTGATGTTTCATCGGAAATCCATGCTTTGAAATTACCAACAAGTCCAGCGCTACAGGCAAGCTCTTGACATTTCGCATTTGCCCCAGATACACCACCCAAATCACCCTGATATGTTTCAGAGGTAACAAACACTTTTTTAGAACAACTGGTGCACACATAGCAATCACTGTCAGGGTCACTGTTTGAACATGGGTTACCATCTCCTATGCCATCGAAGACGCCGGCCATTCCACTTATAGTAACACATACTCCATTGCCATTAATGGGGCAGCCAACTGTACTATCATCAAAAGATTCATAACACTCTTCACTGCTAAGGTTACATGCTGTTGTGGTACCTACACCAGTAATCATATTAGCACTGTCAATGCAAATACCCTCTAAAGGACAAGAAGAAAGACCAACACTTGCAAAGTTCTTGGTAGAGAACGGACCAAGGAGTCGAATAGGATTGCCACCATTAAAGGTAGTACCATGCTTGATACTTCCATTAAATCGAAATAGTCTACCGGCCACGGCGGGGATAGAACTATCACCATGAGTAAAGTGTGCATCGGGATTGCTGTCGAGTGCAACGAACATGACATCATCGTCAACTACCTCGCCATTATGATGGTACCTATCAACATGAGGTTGAGTTGATTGGTCGATGAACCGAGTCTGTAACTTGACACCACCTGTATTAGCATCGATGAGATCATCAATATCAATATCAATAGCTGAACCGGCAACATCCTTGATACGTTGAAAGATGTTATTGTCTACCGTGATGTGTCCACGATGTGATTTTTGTTGTTCAGATAAACTCATATCAAGTTTCAATTGTTCAATGATATCGTTGGATAAGACGCCATCGGAGTATTGAATGGAACCATGTTGTTTGAATAAAATAGTATCGATGGCGGATGTAGCGATGGCTTGGAAAGCGACAATGACGACGGCGAGTAGTAGAAGGTGCTTCATTGTTGTATATTGTTATTGTTTTTGTATCGTTGAGTTGTTTATTGTAATTAGTAGGAGGGCTATGGTGGCAATAATACTATTTGTTTGGGTGTTGTGGGTGTGTGGCGGCCACAAACAAGCTGGCTCGAAGTTGTTTTGTTGTCTAAACGAAGTTGCCGCCGGAACGAATGAGGAAGAAAGATACCATTTCAAGTATCCTTGACTGAACGAATACATACGTGCATGCCTCTAGGTACACCTAGTATGCCTGTGCTCAGCTCTGGCCCTCCTATCTGCCTCCTCTAAGTACTATGTAGTATGGAGGCCATGGAGAGGCGCTCGTGCTTATCCATATCTCATTGAGGAGGACAGTGTTTGCGAAGGTTGAATTGTAGCATTCTAGACAATCGAATAATATATATACAACATCGAGCAGTCCTATCTAGCATTTTTAATTATATAATCCACCTATGTACTTAATAATCAAGTGTATTTAATTTCATTCGTTTACTTTTTTGATCTACTACTATACTGTTTACACACCACTTTTTATTGAGATGATGTTTCTTGAATAGACTTTACCTCCTCTTCTTCTTTGGTATCTCCTCCAACCATTTCCTCGGTTGAAGTTGTAACTTCTTTATCCAAGTTTGTACCATCTTCGTTCATTTCTACATCCATATTAACAGCCTCCGAGTTTGACGTTGAAACCTCTCCACCTTTTTCTTCCTCTTTTGGTTTGTCAGTCGTCTCTTCAGCTACAGCTACTGCTGCTACAACTTCACTTTCTTCTTTTGCAATAACAACCTCCTCCTTTTGTTCTCCTTGTTGTTGCTCTTCTATTGATTTACTAACTGTTTCATCATTCTTGTTAGTTCCAGTAGTATTATCATCCATTGTTACGTCCCCATCTTCTTCTTTCACCATTCCTTTATTAATATCAATATCATCCCCATCAGCAGTAATATCCACCTCTGATTTGTTAACATTCTCTGTGGTACTAGTTCCACCATTATCAGCCTTATCATTATCGCCTGTTGCTGCAGATGTATCTTCATCCCTCTTTCTCTTCTTATTTTCATCCTCCTCTTCCACTTCCACACTCTGTTGTGTTTCCTTATTAATATCAGCACCATCAGCAGTATCAGTATCAGACTTCTTTTCCAACTCCTTCTTCCAAATCAATCGCTGTTCTTCCTTCCTCTTCTCTTCTTCGTCATATACCTTCTTTTCCTCCTCTGTTAATTCACTAACTTTCACCCAAGTTAATATCTTAAATGTACCATTTGGTGAATTACCAAAGTAGGGTATATCAAGTGGTGAACTTGTATATCGTAATACCTTTGTATATTTTTGACTAGGTACGCCTAGTGTTGATTCATCAATTAATAAGTTCGTACCTCGTGTAGTTTGGGAGAGGAGATTGCGTGAACTAGCTGTGGCACGGGATGTACCGGAATAGGGTGCTGATCGTCTTGGACGTCTTGCTGTTGAGTATGTATTGGTGGTTGATGTTTCTTGATTTCCTGTTGATTGACGGGCACGTTTTGGGTATGATCTTGATGTATTTGCCATTGTGTAGTTGCAATGTTATATTGGTGGCTGGTTCTAAAATTTATGGTGTCGAGTGTGTGTATCCTTAATTATATATCGTCGTCACGCACACCAAACTACTTTGGTACTTCCAATTTAATACAGAGATGTTATTGGATAGGAAACCGAATTAATAAACCTACTGCTTATACGCGAGATATACTAACACACTCTAATAATACTCCTTAAGCCAGCGCCAGTATCGTAAAATAAGAATAAGGTATCCTTCATATAGTCCGGTGACACCAAGAGAAAAATGCCTTAATATGAGTATTTGGTTTGCAGTAGTATTAGAGCAGTACTACATATATATGATAATCCTTGAAAGAAGAGAATGAGGTACTTAAGGTTCATCTCGAGGGGCTAGTTTGAAAAGACGGCGTACAAAAAGTTAGGTTAGAAATGAGGCATCTGATTCTACTATACTACTACTACATAAGACTAAGTAAACAATCCATAATTTAATTTAGTAGAGAGACGAGAGATACCCTATTGTCATTGCCCAGTGTCTAATACATCGCTTACAATCTATACATATGGTTATAGCCTCTTCACTACAGTTCAACAATACCAGTCCTTACAATAATAACCTCTCCCGCTACAGTTCAATGACTTTTCGCCACTTTTCAGCTTCCCCCGTTGACATAAACTCCTTTGCCCTAACATGTTCAGCTTCCTTGTGACGCTCAATGAAGAAGGGATTCTTACCAGGAGCATATGTTGGACAGTCGTAACAGCCTCGTTGTGGACATGAATGGGATCCTGATAGAAGAGACATAAGATGTGAGCATGATGTATATTATGTATATAAAGACTAGAAGATATGTATCGCATGCATTAGAATGCATGAACTCTTCACTCACCATGGCACTTGTGTTTCAAGTAATGATACCAGCTACTCTTATGATTGGCATCGGAATCCATCCCTCCAACAAACAATGGTGTATGAGTAGCCCTACCACCAAAGTGACGATGATCTGTCCTTCCGTCACCTTCGTCACGAGACACTTCCATCTCTTTCAATTCATCGTATGACATGTAATGCATACAGTTCACAGGACATGCCATTACAGCATTCTCAACATCTTCTGTGTTTCGCTGACTATATGTTCTTGCCCTACCCGTATCCTCGATCATCTTGAATGACGAGGGTGAGATTTGAGCACACTATGGGTAAAGAACAAGTTAGAATGTGAGTATATGACATAGCACCACGAACGAGGCATATCTAAAGAAACAGAAAACATAGAGATGAACATACCTGTGTACAACCAATACAAGTTTCCTCATCAATAAAAACAAATTCACCATCCCTAACCCACTTCGTCGTCTTACCATCATATGCAAACTCGACTAATTGATGTGAACTCTTCTCCTTCTTCTTCTTTTCTTCATTCATATATTCATTATAGGATTGTTCAATACCAATCATATCACTTTCATTAATATCATTAATTGATGATATTGAATTTGATAATCGATCAGTATATTCATCAAATAGGAGACATTCATCCATTAATAGATTTTGATGATCAATCTTGGCAGCATTTGATGATATAGATGATTGTAACTCATGTACCATTTGTATGTGTTCATTTTCGGCAGGTGAAAAGACATCATGTCCTTCTAAATCACGCCATATAATTGATAACGATGCCTTCTTTAACATCTTTTCAGTATTCTTACGTCCTTGTAAAATGACACCTGCATCTATTGATGGTATTTGTTGATACTGTTCATCTTTTAATACAATCTTCTTATGATAAATGTCACGATTATATCCTGCAAATGTCACTTCTAGATATAACATTTGGAAGTCGTCTAATGTTAACTGTCCTGAACCGTGATGTGTAGAGTATCGTGACAGGATGGCATTGACACTTGGATCATGTGGACCAATACTAACATTACTCGGTGGTGGTACTTGATCCATTGGATCATTTGATTTAAAAGGTGAATGTAAACAAGTTGTCATCCATTGGGCAATGGAATTGCGATCTAATACGTATATCGGTTCGACCTCTCCTTCGGCTATATTGATTGAATGTGTATTGAACATCTTCTCGGTTGCTTCTTTGAAGAAGGGTGTCATCTTTGGTTGCAATGGTAGAATGGGATTGTTGGTAGATGAATCAGTTCCAATCTTTCGTCCAGCACCATTTGCCCTGCTTGAACTACCATCCCCACCTTGAGATACCCCAACAACACCTTGAGGCAAACGGTTCTCCTTCTCCAACAACAAACTAGGATCATACTTAATATCATCCGTCAACTCCGGCATTGCCTTACCCATACTTATCAAGTATGATTCAGGACTAGCATTACATCCAATCATGTATGCCATTTCTTGCTCCTCTTGTAATTCTTTTTGAGTTGATTCATCGATAGAAGTAGAAGTGGCTGAGGAGGAGGACTTTTTGGTATCATATAATGCCACACCAACATCGTTATAATCAATATTACTTGATATAATTTCAATTGCTGTGTCTGCGAAGTCTTCATTTACATTAGAAACATACGCTGTTTCCTTAGTATTACTCGATTGTGACTCATCATCATCAAAGGCATCATCATCCCATTGACCATTTAATAAATTCTCATGCTCCTCTAACAATTCAGCGGCTTGATTAATCACCGTATCATAATTATTATTAACGTAGTCAAATGATGTAGTAGTGCTTGTAGAGCCGGATGATAATTTGGTCCAATCATCGGCTATACCCCATCCATTAGAATTATCTGTGTCTATATTGTTATTGTTAGTTGGTGGTTGATATGATGGGAGGATGGTAGCGTCATCTTTATATATTGATGATGGATCGATTGTTGTTTCATCATCATCATCTCCATTGCTTTTATTGTTATCATCGCCAGTGGCGTGTAGTGCTACTAATGATCTTTGCAAGTATGTTTGATGGAAAGATCTTAATGTTGTTGATGGTCGGTGCACGAAGGCTGATCTTTGGCTACTCCTATGATAAAAAGACGACGATGGTGTGATGATATTAGCAGATAGTACAATGCTACTACTACTTGCAATTAATATACTGTAATATCTCTTCATTGTGGTATATATTAGATTAAGAATGGGGCTGTTATAAGTGTTGTCATGTTCTTTTGAAGAGTTGATGGATCTGGCTGGCAAGGTATCTTCATATCTTTTGGTATCTTATCAATTAACGCTCAATAAGACTATCTTATTCCTAAACTTTAGACATAGTATTGCAATATAATCGTATGTTGCCATAAGTGCATTGATTGGCTATCGGCATATTATTTCAATTGGTAGTTACCTGTGAGCGATTTGTGCAGGGCAGAGGTTTTACGCCCGAGGGCAACCTCAAACTTTTTAGTTGTATCTTCTTGTTAGGCGATTGTTATAGAATAGAGTAGCTGATAGGATAGGGTTTCTTCTTTGTTGCTACTCGATTGGTTGTAATAAACGTTTTCTCCTCTGAATTAGAGCAAGGGCCTTAATTATCGAGGATACCAAAGAAGATATTACAAAAAGCAACTCATTAGATATTACGATACAATAAAACAGCTCAATACAAACAATAGGTATTATATAGAGGAGATAATAATCATGCAGAGGTGGCATTGTTGTGTATGCAAAACTGCTATATTCGATACATATGATGAGGCATTAGAACATGAACAGAATTGTGACCGGGTTGTTGATATTAGCTACGAAGAAGGAAAGAAATTAGGAATTACCCTCGTTTGCAATAGAAAAGATGACAACTCGAGCGTTTCAATATGTTCCAAATCGGTTATATTTACTGTCGCTAATTATATCTATGCTTCAGTAGCAAAAACTGTACTTTGTCTGAACACATGGGATGATATAGATGATGATAGCCTACGCAATTTACGTGAATTTGGAAGGAAAAATATACCCTACATTAAATCCAATTCAATATCTGTCTCTCTATTGGAAGTGATAAATGATGATTGTTTGAAAGCTGTTCTTTCAGGTAAGATAATACCGGAGCTTATCATTAAGAAAGTTAAGTATTGCAAAAACAACATGGTTTGTCTTGTCGATAACCCTTCTTCGTTACAAGAGATAACGAAGATAGTAATGTGTCAAGAGAGCTATCCAATTCAACTGACATTATTGGGCACGTCCGGTGCTCGTACCAAACAATCCGCACGCGTAAAATCTAAGCTAGACTTGAGTAACAGTATTCTTGTGCAAAATATTGACTGGAATAGATTGTTAGAAGGACTGAGTAAATTAGATCGACTTAAAGAGATTGATTTAAGCAACAACAATATAGGAAGGAATGGTTGTATAGCACTTGCATCTCTGTTAGGGAGGGATAGTTCTTCATTGACCGAGATTTCCCTCAAACGAAATCAGATTGACGATGAATGTGTATCCTCTTTGGTCAGTGGGCTGCGTGACAACACACTAAATTGATAACATTAGACCTATCCAACAATATCGGAATTACTCATGCTGGGTGGAAATGCTTATTGGATTTGGTATGTGACACAACAAATATTAACCGGACATATCATTCTAATCATACTCTACAAGACGTGGGTGATATAAAGAAGATACTAAATAGTGAAGTTGATTTAACTGCCGAGCTCCGGGGCGATCTTGAAAAGCTTAGGGATAATTTGTTAGTAAACAAAAGATACATGCCTCTAACTCCGGCAAGACATAAGATATGGAATACACACTTCGAGTTCGAGGTTGGTGCATTAAATCAGTTTCTTGATATGGATGTTCAGGTCATTCCACATGTATTAGCCTGGTTTACTAGGGATATTGATAGAATTGAAGGTTGGTGTAGGACAGTCATGTATCATTTCATTCGTAATTGGGATGTCCCTATATTGTTTGGCTTCCCGTCGGCGGAAAGTTTGAGGATTGGCAAGCGTATGGAAGAGCTGGAAAAGTTGGTTGAAAGTATGAGAATGGAGGTCAAAGTTATCCATGAGTTAAAAGAGGAAAATGAGGAACTCAAGGCAGAGATTAAAGTACTGAAAGGAAGGACAGAATGTTCAAACATAGCAGATGGGTCGGAAACATTGAAGAGAAGGCGTAACATCTAAGTTTAAAGTTTACTTTACTATATACAATTGCTAACACAACATATACAATTCTACTCGCTCTTGATAAAGGTCAAAGACTTGGTAGTTGATCGAACAGTCTTTTCCATTGGCTTCAACCCCTCGAAATGTCCAGGCAAATCATCTTTCGTGTAATCAACATAATACGGCTCATTCATCTTTTCAAAGTTGCCAATATTAGCATCTAGTATAGGTCGGTCACCTTTCTGGATACTGTCAGTAAGCACTAGAAGCCCGTCCTTCTTTAATACCCTAGACATTTCAGACGATACCCTAGCACGTGCATCACGGGGTAGTTCATGATATAGGTAGACACATACCACGGCATCGAATGATTCATCATCAAATGGAAGCTCTTCGGCATTGGCCTGTACCAACTGTAATGGCTTGATGTCATCCTTGCCAATGTTGTCGTTGCCGTTCTTCCGATTCTCTTCGTCACGACGAGTCTTTCTCCAATAGGCATCATTATCACGAGCTTTCTCAAGGTAGAATGGTGATAGATCAACGGCTGTGCATTCAGTATCAAGTGGTAAGTTATCCCGTACAAATGTCATGAATCGACCAGTACCACAGGCTACCTCGAGCACTTTCATCGGTTTGTTACTATTACTACTTTTGCTATTATATGACTTTGAATACTCGACAATTGGAGCAAGTGCCAACCTCTGCATGCCATCCTGTCGACCCAAAAATAAAGTTTCAGTAGATGTTTCATAAACATTGGCCGACTTACTACTCATCCATCCATCACTTTGATAATGGAATGCATTTTGATAATAAGCTGGATATAACTTTGATGAATCTCCATCTTTAATCCATATCTTTTTATCAGCGTCGGTTGATCGTTCACGTCTTGCAAGTGTTGCTATTGCCTCATTTACAAACCTACCTGATTGTGTTAATACATTAATTGGAGACGATTGACGATGATTCAATTTCATATCCCATGGCTCTACATACTTTCCCTTACTGATATACTGATAATCTTGTTCATAAACCAAAAAAGCTTCTAATATCAATCTTGATGCAATATCCGAGTTCAAATTGGATAGAAATCCACTCTTCTTTTCTTCTTCATTATTATTAACTAAGAAACGTTGATGTAATCCACTAGCCACTGTACCCAAAGCAGCATTCACAAAGAAGTACCCCGATCGAGCAACATGTCGTACAAAGTAACTCATTGCATTCGATTGGTTATTATTACTATCTATAGTTGCAAATCGTCGAGATATGTTGGTAATTTCTGCAAGATTATTTTGGATTGGTAAATGACCTGTGGATTGAAAGTCTTGCCAATATTGTACACTTCCGTCGGGACATGTGAAGATTTCATTTTCATTTTGTGCAGGAGATATCAAAGGTAACTCATCGTTATCTTCTTCCAGCATGCTAATGTTATCGGGCATATTAGAAGTATCAGTCACAGGCGACGTATCAATTGTAGTAGTTGTTTTCACCTCATCATTTAAAGTAGTACTGCCAAGCTGCTTAGATACTAATGATCGATAGGGTATGGGCGTAAAGAGGCGTAAAGAAGGCATTCGATGTGCCAGCTGCAAGTAGCAAACTTGCCAATAAATTTGTATTATATCCCAACTTCATAATAATATAGTCAGTATAGTAAACTTTGTAAGTGCCTGTATACGGTGCCTATTGTGTATATACCTTAGAGATTCCTATACCTCCTACTATTTATTTAAGCACTTTATATAGAACGAACACTGTTCTATCAGCCAGTGTATCCTCGGTATCCGTCACTTGAATCTACCAATTGAAATGAGTAGAATAACCTATCCATGCCTCACCAGATGAAAGACAATTAGTCGTATCATACATCAGGATCTTGAGTATAAGTCTGATATTCGATTCATCAATTGGCAGCAAGGATAAAAGATACCCTCTTAGCTGTTAAAAATCTTTTCGACATAAAGGAAATTTTTACTAATAAATAGGTATGTTGATATGATAGTAGCTCACAAACGATATGCGGCAACTTTGTATCATCCTATCCGCTTTAGTAGCGCTATCCAATGCCTATAAAGTTGCAATAATCGGAGGTGGTATATCAGGCACATTTACTGCCAAATATCTAGCCGAATATGATGCGAACCAAGAGGGTAGTAAAAGAAGAGATTGTTTGTTGGATGAAATTGTAGTGTATGATGTAAGTCCTCCGCCTCCTGGTTTTACAAACGATGAAGAAGATGATAATGGTATATCTGCTACCGATTCTAATAAAGATTCTACAGAATCAACAACATCAAAGTTGCAATCATCATCAGAACCACGTCCATCAAACTATCAAGGTTCACGAGTATCATCCATTAAACTACAAGACGGAAGTGTAGTTGAATTGGGCGCATCAATTATATATAATGGTAATCAATTAGTTGTTGATATGATAAATGGTGATTCTGATAGATTGAAGAGGATTAAGCCCATGAGTACTGGCAAAGAAGAGAATGATAATAAAAAGACGAGTGGATTTGGTATATATCACGGTAATAAAGAATGGTTATTAAACCTCTCATCTTTTGGTATATATCCATCATTTATTAAATCAATATTACAATCATTATACATCCTATTTCGATACAATATCGACTTCTTCAGGCTTAGGAGTGCAGTTAAAACTGCAATACACTCATTTGACATGATATATACGGTATTGAATGATACTGAACATGACGTTACGTATTTTGATACACCACATGATATATGGATTACTACGGGGTTAGGACGATTATCAACTGTTTCATTTCATGACTTTTTAGATGGATTGGGTTTATATCGTGATACAAGCCTTGAATTTAAGAAGAAGAAGGAAGATAGCAGAGATAGTAATAGAAAAGAAGGAAGTTGGTTTGATTGGAGAAGATACATACCCGGAATGGGATGTATGAGATCAGAACTAGTAACGGGTATGACAATTAATACGTATAATCAAGACTTGAATGAAATGAACGGGCTAGTTGGATTAGTATCGTATGTGCCTGCCAATGGAGGAGGAGAGTTGTTTAGTATTGAGGGTGGTAATCATTTACTCATGGAATCAGCATTATGGCAAGCTCGAGAAATCTACAATACATCATTTTGCACGTCAACATCACCTTCATCAAATAAGCCAAGGATACAACGATATCAAAAGACCATTACAACAGTAGTAGCTCGTGAGAAGTACATGGAACTATATGCCGAAGGGTTCGAATTGTTAGGTCAGTTTGATATAGTTATACTAGCCGCTCCGTTACAGCAATGTCGTATCCAATTCTTACAATCAGGATTGGCAATGGATGCAAGTATATTACATGAAATGCCATTAGGTGGCTTGAAGGAGAATCTTGATTCCGAAGACAGTTCAGAGGATAGGAAATCAGCGACCAATGAACACGGAGAGCATTTATTTGCCTCTTCATTACCATCAAGTGCCACTACACCATACACATCAGTTTTTACAACATTGGTTAGTAATGCTACACTTAATGCAACACACTTTGGTTTACAAGATGACGAGATATGGCCACGATCCATCTTGGTATCTGAACGAGGGAAAGCATTTGAGGGTATAACGACCCTTACAATTTTATCGGCAGAACAAGGATTAATCAAGACATTTTCATCTGAGGAATTGACTTTGGAACAAAGAACAACCCTCTTTGGTACTGATCATATCATAGAGTATGTCCAAGTTTGGGGTGGGGAAGGTGGGTATGGAGGAGCAACACCAAACTTTGGCGGCGGTAGAAATTCGAAATCTTTACCCTTCCTAATCTACGATGGTGCCAAGCATTGGGGTAAAGGCAATTCAGGAGATGGTCCTGCTTTGTATTATGTAAATGCTATTGAGAGTGCCGTGGCCGCCATTGAAATTAGTGCTATTGGTGCCAAGGCGACAAGTAAGTTGGTTGCAAGACGATTAGGTTTGATAACACCAAAGAAGAAGGTATCTGATCACGATGAGCTTTAATATATGCCCGGAATGTAGAAGAGAATTGAGTAGATTGTACAATATGTTATATTTACATGTAATTAGACTAGAAGTTACTATGTACAATATCAAGCATCATCTTTCTCCACTGAGCTTGTGTATCACTTAGGGAAACATTGTCTACCTGAGAGTAATGATAGGGTTCGTTCTCCTTCTTGTGGAGTGTTTCCTTTGCTCTAGTAGGGAATGAATTCTCTTCCCATTCTTTCCATCCATCCTTGCCAAGAGCTATTTCAACTGCATGTTGAAACTTGCATGGTGATGCTGTTGCAATTATAACTAACGGTATCATGCCGTTATTATTGTCTTCTGTTGGATCTTGGGTGAATTCATAGTCCAACTTTTCCGCTGCTGCCATTGCCACAGCCGTATGTGGATCCGACACGTATTTCAATGTATCATATACCTTTCTTAGAGCATCACACATCTCATCATCAGTTACTCTAGAACTGCAGAAATCATTCTGAAGTCTTGTTAACCATTGATTCTCTAATGTAAGTTGTTGTGTTTGTTCCATTGTTGTCATCCACTTTTTGATAAGATCATGGTTACATCCAGTAGCATAGAATGCAATCCGTTCAAAGTTGTATGGTACTTCTATGTTGATTGCATCCGATAATGTAGTTTGTATTCGTCTTCTATGGAATTGTCCTTTAGATATAACTCGATGTGTAATATCATTGGTATTTACAGCTGCACATAATTTTCCCATTGGTATGCCCATTAGCTTAGCCAGATACCCTCCTGTTATGTTGCCCATTGCCCCCGTGGGTAGGATCATATCGATTGGTTTGTCTTTCCAGTATAATATAGCAAGTTAGTATATTCAGGTCATGTGAATGATGAGAAAAAAAGATGAGAAATTACCTTTGTCACCGAGTTTATATCCTAATTGCTCTGCTGTTCGTAAGTATATCCAGATAAAGTGGACCATTTGAACCAGTGGTCTGCCAATATTGTAACTATTGATACCACAGTATGTCCGCCCACTACTTGAATCTCTGCCAGTATTCATTAAAAGTGTATCCTTAATTGGCTGGTCCATATCATCACCACCACCATCAAACGATACAATCTTAACATACCTTGAATCACACGTCGTTAATTGCTTTCGTTGAAATTCGCTTATCTGACCATGAGGATAATGAACTAGTATTGACAAAAGAGGATTGTTTGCATCTTTCACTGCATGAACTGCCGCTGGCCCGGTATCTCCCGTTGTTGAGACTAGTATTGTTATGGATTTGTTTCGTTTTGATGCAAAGTGTGATAATAGATTGATAACTGGTCTCATGCTTATGTATTATCAGTGCGGTACGTCGAAGAAGAATGAGAGAATCGAGAATGAGTACAAAAGTGTATATTGTAGGCACAATATGATACAACCATCCACACACTACACACCCCAAATCCTTAAAACAGAATGTAGGACCATGAAATAACTCTGCAATGAATGCTGAACCTAATTTCTTAACTGGTATGTATGATTCGTCATCAAACTGATCAATCTGAAATGACTTATTGCATATATCTTTTAGATGTATGTCACTAACTTCGGTAGGTGATATGAACATACGCTACAAAATACAACGACAAGGTATAAAGTTTAGTAAATATAAGAGAAATAGAGATGTACACTGAATACACATCAATATGCTACTCACCAAAACAACATAAACCAACTCGGGGTAGCTCAAAGTCGACCAATTCACTAAATCATCAGTTGTAATTGATGGCAATGATTCGGGTACAAATAATCCACCATCTGGTGCATATCCCGAGAATAGAGCTTGTTCAAATGTATACTCTTTACTACTATTATCTCTTGTAGATTTGTACTTCATTGCTTCTATCTCTCTAGTGTGTATGTGATTTGCAAAACAGTGTTCAAATTCAAGGTATCTTTGTGTGTCAATCTCTTTGTTGTTGAACTCGCTGTTGTATCCTATAAAGAAGAATAGCTACTTCTATTGATGAACAACACGTCGAAGATATATTTATAATATGGAGGTGTTGGCCGCATCATAGAAGCAATAACTAGCCATACAGATGCGTCTTTATGTCTTTATGATACGGTATCCTTTGAAAATTCAGACCATCAGTTAGTTCTTATTATATTATGGCATTGAGTTGATGAATGACCCCACTAACGAAAGAGATACATTGGTTGTAGAGCAATCGTTTGTATGATTGTGCACTATCTTGATCTTGTTCTAATAATTGACTGAGGGTTGCTGCTGTATATAATTCAGTGTGTAGGTCGATAGAGATAATAGATACGCCATAATGAAAGGAGTGATGAAAACAACAGTAATAACATTTGTATGTATACTATTGCAATCAATTGCAGTAACATATGCACAAGATTATCCACCTGACTTATTATGGAATGACGCCGCAGTAAAGTTTCCATTTGACTTCTTCGATATTCAAACAACTGATTTTACATGGACAGATAAATGTATTGAGCATCCAACAAACAAAGGGGGTAGTGAAGAAGCATACCGAGCATTCGGTCAGTCAATGGTATTGGTATTTAATGATCCAAGATTAGGTGATAATGTTGAGAAGTTAATGTTATTCAATTCTAATGCAAATATTCCAATGAGTAATTGCACAAGTTTAGTAGAGGCTAGTCAATCTATTACTTTTGGTGATGTGTATCCAAACCTTGTTGATTTAGATTCAAATGTTGCCATTGCAAGAGATGCTTTCCTGGCACGTATTAGTGACAGTGATTCGACTGCTTTGTCAACGGAAGGTGAGGGAATTGAGGAGCCAGCCTATCAAGAAGAGGTTGAGGGATATCAATACCAAGGTAGGGGTGCATGTTTAGATCAAAATGGTAAGCTATATTCATATCTTCAGCGTACAATCGAGTTTCCAAACGCGGAGACTTGTGGGAAGCAAGAATGTGAAAGATTTGCAAACTTAGAATCATATCGTGGATTTGAATTCAGTGTAGTAAACAGGTGTACTTGTTTATTTGATATTGATGATATATCAGAAGTAGTCTCAAATGAAATAGAGTATGTGAGCAAACAGGATTTGGGACAAGGTCCAATTATCGGAACGAGTGGTACTCCTGGTTCTTTTTGCTATAGCTTTGTTTCGACAAATTCAATTACCCTCGAGGATGGTATTGAAGAACCTGCAGATGATGAGGTATCATCAACTGCATTACCCAAATTAACATTACCAGAAGGTGGATTAAACAAATGCAACGAGCCCATCCCATCTGAATTCCCTGATAACATTATACCAAAGGAGGTAGTAGCAGGCATATTACAGGGATTAATGCAACAATTTGGTCTTGATGAATTAGCAACACAAATGGAATCATTAGCTTTGTATGATGTTCGTGTACATAAGATATGCACATCATGTGAAGAGATGAATAAACTGTGGGACGAAGAGAGTAATGAATCTAATGCAAGTGAGGTTATGCCTTACTGTGTCGAGGGAAGTTTTGCATTTGGTAGGACAATGTCAGGATTACTATTAGAACCTATTGATTCGGTTACCAAGGAGCCCATTGTCGGCAAGATTGCCACGACAATCTATAATTACCCAACTGAGACTAATCCTTTCATTGCACCATCTCAAACTTGGCCATTAAACGTTGCAACTAATCCACCGGAGGAATTAGGAGCATTAGCCGCGGCTTCAGCTGGTACATATACAATCGTCCCTGATGTTTTGGGGTTGGGAGAAGATTGGGAAGGAGTTAGGAGTTATATCGTGAAAACATTATACTCAGCATCGGCGGTTCCCCTGCTACTAAAGGCACAAGATATAGTCAAGAAAAGTAACAGCTGTACAGAGATGGATAAACGAGTTGCCATTATGGGGTATAGTGAAGGTGGCTATGCTACGGTTGCCATATCAGATGCTATTGATACATTAAATGATGGATATGAACAGACATACCTTGGTGTCGGCGGTGCACCTATTAAGATTAGTACCGAACAGTTATACATGATCGTCGAAGGAGCCGAAGGGTGAGTAGTTTGGCTGCTTGTTGTGTATATGTATGGCAGTTTCCATACAGAATACAACTCATATTACTCGATCTTCTTTCCACGTACCAGGACATTTCTGTTGCCTCAATTTGCAGCAAGGATTGGAAATGCCTACAGCTCAACCAATGGCGACCTTGTCAACACTGACAAAGGACAAGAAATGGCATCTGATGAGTTTTTAAACCCCAACGATGAAGCAAAGAATGTAATTTCATGGGCAAAAGCAGGTTTGAACTTTACAGAGTTGTTGGATTACATGCCACTGCCACCTGACCGTCGTATGACAGATGTTGTTAACCCTGCTTTTGTGGATATGGTACTGTCATCCTTCGAGGCAGGCAATACTGATCCATGCAACTCTGAATTCAAGACAGACGATGTTGATTTGCTATGCCAAGCCTTGATTGATAATGATATATCGGAACTAGTTGAAAATATCAAACACCAGACTGTCATTTGCCACAGCCCAGATGATGATATCGGTAAGTAGGAGGGACATGTTTATGTCATGATCTTTGTCAATGCCTTCTCCTCACACCTTGTTTTGTACTATTCTACATAACAAACAGTTTACTACTCCAATGTACCCGATACTACTTTGAATGATAATCTAATAATGATAGAAGACTTGCCGGGTGTTGACTTACAAGTTACTGGCGATCATGTTCAGGCAGGTGGCATTTGTTTTATTGGGTTTCTATTTCCATTCTTAACTCCACCCGAGACATCAAATGTTCGCTCTATTATGCCGCTTGACGACGCTGGGCTTTGTAGAACTGAAGATGGGGATGACAGTCCACCAGAAGAGGGAGAATCAACAATTACTACTAAACCTACAACTGCTTCAAAAGATGATACCACTGATGAGGTTGACGCTAATGATGGGGAAGACACAGATGGGTTAGGGTTCGTGGATGAAGAGGTGCCGTCGGAATCGGCAGCATCGTCTTCTTTTGGCAGCATGAGATTTACCTTTCTACTGGCTATGCCGATTATTGGCAGGCTTTGGACGTTGTAAAAGGCTGAACAGAATTATTTGTACTATGTCTATATAGCTATCTAAGGTAAACATTGGTGACTATGTTATGTCTATTGGCAATCCCTATCAAACATCTCAGACAAAGAGGCTAATTCCAGCCAATAAGATTGATATCATAGGTCTGTGATCAAAGAGGACAGCAGAACTACTTCCACTTTCACTTCCCTCGTCCCCTAATAGCCAATCAGCACCACCACTATCCATTTCCATATCACCCGCTGACGAGCCATCCGCTTCTTCCCCGCCGCTACTAGTTGTCACATTGCCTATGGTTTCAGTGGTATTATCAGCGTCATTCACTGAATCACATGGCGGAGGTTCAGCAGTCGTACATTCTCTAGCCTCACAACAACTAGGATATCCATCACTATAACAATCATATGCGGGCTCTAGTTCCACTCCCCATAAACAATATGAGCTACCAGGAATCATCTGTGATTCTTCTTGAGATACTGGAAATGGTTCTATGACAGTATCACATGCAGGAGATGCATTTGCATCACAAGATGTTGGATCATCTTTGCAACATGCCGGTACTCCCTCGGCATAGCATTTATAATTAGCAGGTGAATAGCAATATGGAGCACCAGTTAATTCATTTTGGGATGTTGGATTCATTATATCGGGAGGCATTATAGCTTCGGATGACCAATCAGTTGGAATTGTTGTTGTTGTTGTTACCACTTCTTCTTCGGCATCATCGGTAACAAATTCAGCACTAACAATATAGGATAGATTAGGAAACTCTGCATTCAAGTATGCATCACCCTCGGTTGTAATCTTATATTGTTCCGGTGCTTCCCCGTATCCAGAGAAGAATTGATCTACAACCTCCATACCACCATAAGATTCTCCTTCTGGTAATACAATGCCGATTGGAGCAAAGCCCTGATCATCTAAGAATTTATTATCATTAGTGTTAATAAACACTTGAGTAGTGCGGCTGTTTGGACCTGATGTGCAAAGATAGAGGTATGTGAGTAGAATTCACAAATAGCTGTTAATTCTAATCCCAAACCAGTATAACATACCTGATGTTGCAAAAGTTATGGTACCACGATCATTATTAGCAACTACAGGATCATCTACTATAGTACCCTTATTCTTCCATTCTTGTGTTATTGTTGGATTGCTATTAATACCAAATTGTGATATGAAATTTGTTACTACCCGAAAGATCTTTGTATCATCCCAAAAGTTTGCTTCTGTTAATTCTTCAAATCGTTCAACACCTACTGGAGCCCATTCAGGATTAAGCTGTACACGGAATTTATTTGATACACGTGTTGATGCCAAGTTGACCACTGTAAATTCGACGATCTTTCCCTCTGCATTTACGAGGGCTGGTTGAATGATGGTCAGTAGAAACAACACGATGATGACAATGATTTTTGACATCATAATGGCAGAATATCCCTCTTTTCTAGTATAGCTGCTGCCGAATTGGCGATATATAGTTGCAGCAGTCAGTAAACGATCGTATCAAAGGAGAGTAGTAAGGGAGAGGAGGAGGGGGGAGATAAAAATGACAACATACAGTGCACAACAATTTGGATACCCTTACCTCAACGGAGTTTGCATCTCAGGTTATGAGCTTAAAAAAATGCAAATGAAAATGAATTTTCAAGGTAAATAGTATCCTCCACTCACAAAAATAGTATCAACCATGATCATAGGCCATCCTAGGTCGGCCGATGCTCATTCAATATTAATAATTAGAAAGGTTTGACATTGATATCTCTTACTAACTAGTAGTAGATATGCTAATCCACCGGCAAACCTTTCTAATATTTTATATTTAACTAGTTATAGCCCATTAGGTAGACCAGCCACCTATCGTCACTATACTAATACTCCGATTGCAACGCATGTAGAGCATAATGATAGACGTCCGGCCGCGTCGAGTCTTTTATTGTGACCATAAAAAGAATGTAGGGTGGTCATATCATGATGCCGGGCGATATCGTTCGGCGCCGCGACCCTCAACCACATCAATTAACGATGATGCACCATGTTAGTGTCCTTTCGAGGGCTATAAACGATCTCTAACCATGCTACCGGCGTATCGATATACGCCTATGGGTGCCTACTAAACATCGATACGGCAGGCACTTGCATCGGTGTACTCCGGCGGCTGCTATTCCGTCGACGGCACCACATCATGGTAATTGCTTATTGCAATAACTTAATAGGGAGTCCAGAGTAAAAATGGTCATCGCTGAAAATAGCATTTTGTGTGTAAAATGTACGGTATTGGCGATGATTAGGTATCGCTATTTAGCGATGATGCACGCTCATTCGGTCAATTGTTGTGAGTGAAAATAAAAGATACGGTATCCTTATCTCCCATGCATGCATGCAACATTATAATAGCTCCTTGTTCTACTAGTATATTCAACGATGGCGGAAGAGATTGATGAGCAGGCGGAGGAATTGAGATTATTAGGTAATGAAGCATTTGCTAATAAGAAATGGGAGGAGGCTATTGACAACTATGAAGAATCACTAAGTCTTGATGGTGATTCTAAAAATTCAGGTATGCGTTTTGGATGATTCTGTTTGATATAGGCTCCGCTCCTATGTATACTCATCTCTCCTAACGTCTATATATATAAACGATATTATACAGCCAAAGTATATTCAAATCTAGCGGCGGCATTATGTAAAATCAACAAATACGACGATGCACTAGCCGCTGCAAAGAATGCAACTAAAGTTAATCCAAAGTGGTCAAAAGGATATTGGCGTCTTGGTTCCATCTATGAATTGAAGAAGAACTTTCTAGCGGCATTGAATAATTATGAAAAGGCAGTAGAACATGATACAGATGAAACAACTGCAGTATATAAGAAAGCATTTAAACGTATGTTAGATCGATTGGGTTGTGAAAAGAATGATGGAGGGGAGGGATATTGGTCTGTTCAACTACCTGTAAGTTTTGCAAACATTTACTATTCATATTTATTTGCAATTTGGATTTTGTATTCCGCTACTCATATATACAATACTTCATTGACAACACATATCAAACTACACAGCCAACATCTTTGAGTGTACAATCTCAGGATGAATATCCAGCCTTTGTGGCATGGGAAAGAGCAATGAAGAAGACAAACAATCTAAAGGATATGAATAAGTTATTTCCACAGTACATTAGAGAAGGGGAAACTATTACATCATTACAATGGATGTCTCAGGGTATGCACTATTGGTACTCTGCCATGATGTGTCAACTGGGAGAGATGGCAGGTTTTGCAAATGACAAAGAGATGGGTGCCAAATTAGAATCACTCAAGATGCAAATGTCAAATGGTAGTATATCAAGAAGTACATTCGATACAAAGAGATATGAATTAACAGGTTGCCCACCAAGTCAGGGGGATGAGTTTCAGGGTTTGTTGGAGGGATTGATACACTTAGGTGGAGATACAATCCCATTAGAAATGGGTAGTGGAAAGTTTATACCTTCTCCAGAATGGCTAAAGGACTATCGTCCTCAACAATATGTTGCGGTTCTAATGTGCATACTTTATGAGATTGTGGGGTGTCGTTCGGCACTTAATGTTGGAAATATATACAAACCAGCCGCCGGGGAGGATTTAGTATTTAGCCAATCACTCTGTGGTTCAGCATGGTCCTTTCTAGAGAATGCTGGGCAGACTAATGGTGGTATATTTGAATTCCCAAAGAAAGGTGTAACTCCCGAAGAAGCAATCACGTTCATCAAAAAGAAACTAGATGAGGGAAAGACTTGGGAGGATGGTATTCGGAAATACGTCTCCTGCCTGTACCGGGGTACTATTCTAAGTGCTTGGCTTACACGTCTAGTAGCAGGATTAGCGGTGGCATTACCGGAGATGAAATGGGCACGAACCTTTATTGAGTTGGCGGACCAGGAGTGGAAAGTGTCAGAAAACGAGTCATACGAGATGCATGGTTCATGTTTCCGTCCATCCTTCCAAGTTAACATCATGTGTATGGAATTGCAAACAGCCGAGACGCTAAGGAACGACGATGAACCCAATCTTGATGAGATTGTCTATGAATTCAAGCTAGCACAACAGATCATCAATTATGCTAAGACTGTACAACCGCCCAAAACTAATGATTTCAAGAAGCACATGTTCTATGTCACCTTCGGTCGTAAGCCTTTGGCCTTTGCTTGTGGTAGATTGGGGAATAATATGAATATGTTGAATTACAATCAAGAACTGCTCGAAAAAGCAATTGAGGCGGCTGGGCTCATGGATAGTGAGAGAGACGACAACCTCTTATCCTTTCTTGTTGAGAGATCTGGTGGGGTAGGATTTAGATCTTCACTAGCCGAGACATATCATGAAGCTGCCAAGGCACAACTACAAGATGATAAGGAGGCTGCCATACTGTGGTGGTGTTACGCCGCTCATCTTGTAGATTGTGGAGGTTATACGATGGGTCATCTTCGAGCTGGTATAAATAATGCTGTTGTTGCTTCTCAACGATTAGATCCACTCTTTGTCTTGCCTGGTCCTTGGAAGGGAAGCGTATATCAAAAGGAGGCATTACTTGTAGCAAGGTACTACCAAGACGAGACTGATGACTTTGTTCTTCCCCAACTTCAACGTTCGCGTCGTCCGGATGGAAAGTTGTCTGTGTTTATAGATGGGAACATGCTATGCTATGATCTTAATCAGGGCTACCGCATCTCTAACAAGAGGGAAAAGGAACAGAATAAGAAGAAAGATGATTATTTAGATGTCTCTGCAGTCAAGGAGGAGATTGACCAAGAGATGAAGAGTTCTAATGATTAGTACACGCTAGGAAACAACTAACCACTAAGTTAAAGATCTTATCCAAATAGAAGTCTAGCTTAATCGTTGTACATCTAGATACATTCAACATCAAAGCATGTCAGGTTGCAACTTTTTGTCTGGTACACTCGCTCCATTCAAACGGGAGGAAGCAGCCATTCCAATACCACCACTTCCATCATCTACATCCACTACAAGCAGCTCACCATCCTTTTCACGCATGATCACTACGGTGGGCATACCGGAAACACTATTACCGTTCAAGCCCATATCTACAGTTGCCTGATCACCCTCTACCAAGAAGCCACGTACAATGGCATCACTAACCGAATCTTCAAATAGTCTCTGAGCTGCTCGGCGCATAGGTCTAGCACCAAATTCGGCAGCATTCATGGCCCCATCATTCATGATAGAATCGATGAGTGAATCCGACACAGAGAGTGTGATCATCTTCTCCTTGTATGCACGTTCGATAGATGCATCTACAATGGCGGTGGCAATGTCTCGTAGATTCTCATCGTCTAATGGTGAGAAGACGATGATTTCATCAATTCTATTAAGTAACTCGGGCTTCATATCGTTTTGAAGCTCATCTTGGACAACTTCAGACAAGGCAGAGTACTCACCCGCTGCTAAGGAAGCTGCCGCTGATCCGTTAACATCCCCGTTTGCTCCACTATCGCCATTGGTACCCTCATCACCCAAGACGTAGTCCTCAAAGGATGTCGGACTTTCGTCTCCGTCTCCTACTCTTCGCTTCTTCTTCTTTCGGCGTACTTCATCACCGCCGCCTCCAATACTTACTGCACGTTCAAGTTTTTGTTGACTAACTAATTCCAATATCTTTCGACTGCCCACATTAGATGTCATGACCAGGATGACATTCTTGAAATCGATCTGTCTACCCTTTCCATCTGTCAAGATACCATCTTCCATCACCTGCAGTAGGACATTCAACACATCACTATGTGCCTTCTCGATCTCATCTAACAGCACAACAGAGTGTGGTGATCTACGTACCGCCTCGGTTAGTTGTCCACCCTCTTCATATCCGACATATCCCGGAGGAGGTCCTGTTAGCCGTGATGCGGTATGCTTCTCCATATACTCGGACATGTCAATCCGTATCATATCCTTCTCGGAACCATAGTACTGAGCAGCCAACGACTTTGCCAACCACGTCTTACCCACACCCGTACTTCCACAGAATAGGAATGAGGCTACCGGTCGTCCAGCGTCTCGTAGTCCACTTCGTGCACGTCGGACTGCTCGAGCTATAGACTTGATGGCACGTTGTTGACCCTTGACACGTTCAGCTAATGATGATTCTAATGACATTAGTGTTGATGACTCGGTAGATGTGAGTTTACCAATTGGTATATTCGTCCATTGAGATATAATCTCTGATATATCATTCTCGGTAACATCCGGTGGAGGATTGGGCATGACTGCCGAGGAGAAGCAGTGTTCCATATGTACAGATGCACCAGCCTCGTCTAAAAGATCAATTGCCTTATCGTGGATTAAATGAACATATGATGTGTCAGACAATTTGCAATAACAATATGAAAACATGATGTGCACATGATATGCACAATTCAACCGAGCAACACAAACACGTACCTTATCGGGAAGGAATCGATCGGTAACATATCGTTCACTCAACTTGGCAGCGGCTACTAAACTATCCTTGGTATACCGTACACCATGATGTACGCCATACTGATCCGAAATGGCCTCCAATATTGATACAGTTTGATCAATTGTTGGTTCCTTAACTAATAATGGTTGTAATCGACGTTCTAATGCTGCATCCTTCTCAATGTATTTACGATATTCAGAGATGGTCGTTGCACCGATAACTTGGAGTTTGCCACGTGCTAATGCAGGTTTGAGCATGTTGGCTGCATCAATACCACCCTCGGCACTTCCTGCACCAACCAGTGTATGGATTTCTAGTGTGCATTGGGAAAGAGATAAGTTAGTGAACAGGGACACAATCACATGCACAAAACAGAAACTACAATACACCACAATACACAAACTACAATACTCACCATCAATGAATAGAATAGTAGGAGGGGCTCGTTCATCAGTAACCTCCTCAATAATACTCTGAAGCCTCTCCTCAAATTCACCACGATACTTCGTCCCAGCAACTAAATTGGCCAACTCTAATGATATAACACGATGATTACGTAATTTTGATGGACATAACTTTGATAATTCTTGAATACGATCAATTTCATTTTGTTTAATATAGTTTCCGTCATCGTTTATTTCATATATTTCATCAAGACGTTCTAACATATTTGGTGATGCTAATATTTGTGCTACTCCCTCGGCTATGGCTGTTTTACCAACACCTATATTTGTGTAGGAAAAGAGAGGGGGTTGGAGAGTAGGAGACAATAAGATATGAGCTATTCAACACAACAAACACAACAAAAGGCAACAAATCCTACAATATACGAACAAAGTCAACTTACCAGGTTCACCCATTAAACATGGATTATTCTTCCGTCTTCTCACCAATGTCCTCAACGCATTCTTAACCTCATAATCACGTCCATATACAGGATCCAATTCACCCCGTTCAGCCAACTCAGTTAAATCAACACCAACATCCGAAAGTGTCGGTGTACTACTACTTGAATCATTCCCAGTTACCAATTGTGGTCCATCATCATTAGCATTATTAATATCTACTACTAATTGATTACAAAATTCCGAAGCAGAGAAGGTACTACTATCTACACCCTCCATACGTAGAAACACCGCTAGGGCACCCTTGGCATATCCACGTTCTTCAACTATAGCATCAATTTCATTTGGTACACATCCATTAATTGCATCATATCCTAATAAACTAAGTAGGACATGTTCGGAATTGACTGTAGGTGAATTGAATGAGTCTGCTATTGAACCAGCTTGGGTTAATACACGTTTTAATGGAGGCGCGAATGGTAATTCCACATCACGTGCTTTCTTATTCATATTTAATAATTGTGGACTCATTGTGAATATACCCTTCTTTTCATCCTTATCACTATCACTACCACCACCATTGTTGGTAGCCTCATCACGAAACATATGTTCCACAGTTAACTTGGCTTTGCGTAAATTAATAGTATATGTTTTTAATGTCTTTCGTGCCTTTTCGGGACGGTCGATAATGCCAATGGTCATGACTTCGCAGCCTACGGAGGGTTGTCCTAACCGGGCGGATTCTGATTGTGCTGTTACGAGGGAACCTATACATTCTTCTGACATTCTTTCGAATATCATTGATAGTGATGATGATGCGGTAGTTTTATGACGACGTTGTGTTAATGGAGTATTGGATCTTTTAGAGAGTGTAACTGGTAATCTTTGTGATCTATGTAAAAATGTTGATTGACCGATTGTAGCTCTACTGAAACTACTTGATGATATTGTTGATAGTGAATTAACTATACTCAATATAGAACAGAGATATAGTGTAGTGGATAGTAATGAGGAAGTCATGTTTGTAATTAATGGCGAATGATTTTTTTGTAAAGATTTTGTGTGCATATCTTGTGCACTTTTAATGTCTGTAGCCTTTTATTTGCAAATCCTTCAAAGCACAATACAGGGAAACCGATATCTGATGTATACCCTAATGCGCAGAGAATCGGTTACGGCAGAGAAATAAGTATTGGCCGCCACTAATGATGCACCATATATCGTCAATAATTTGCTTAGTCAGATACGAAAGATCTAAAATCACGAGACCACCACAACTAAATATTAGTATCCCATGCGGTCGAGCAAGAATGAAAGGAATGAAGATACTGTAGATAGTAATACTTTAATACAACTAGCAACTTGCAAATCTATATATACATTTCACTCCTTCTTCTGCTCACGAGCTCGTTTCTCGGCGGCTACCAATGCTCGTTCTCTCATCGACATACCGGCAGTATCATCACCACCTTGTTGTTGAGTAGTATTGGACTTATTGTCTACTGTACCAAGTTTATATCCACCTGTTTGAGTATCTTCTTCTTTTTCTGTCTCGGCCATCAACTCTTTACTAAATGAAAGAATACCCGGTACTATCAACTGAACAGGTAGATGATGTTGTGCCATTTCTCTTGCACATTCTTGTGTAATTGATTGACATATATTGTTCATAACAGAGTCTAGACTACTACTAGCAGATGATGGGGATGATACACTACTAGCAGACGGTGGAGATATCATATCAACAACTCCAGCCAACTCGGCAGTTCTCTTCCCACCAACAAATATACCACCTTCCATCAGTCTTGCATGTTTATACAAGTATTCGACTCTCATCTGTCCATAATTCGTCCAAAACAATACATCATGCTCTGAACACCAATTATGACTTAATTCATGTATCAATGTACTAACCAATTCCTTATATGGACGAAATGAACTTAAATCATCAGTACGTAACTTAATATCAATACGTAATCCATGATTGGTATTATATCCTAATAAACAGGCACCTTCTGAGGCTTTAGATTGCATTAATCGATCGTCTATTGGGTCCATTTCTCCTAGTGTTCCAACGACTAGCTGTCGTTTGACGAGGAGTGAAATAATACCGGGATCGGTTGCTAGACATTCTAATAATCGACGTGCCTCGAATGCATGTGGTGCATTGATTCGGTCTGTGCGTGAGCCGAATGATGCATCCGTGCACTCTTGCAATTTACAAAACTTATATTGTTTATGCTGCTGAGTATACTTTGTTCCCCAATATGTTGACAGTGGTTTATTCTTCTTTGCTTTGGAATTGAGCATTTTCTCCTCATCAAAACCACGCATTAATGGGTCAGATTTTAATGAGTTGAGTTGTTGTATTCCCGAGGATGTTGTACTACCCATTATTATTACTTTAGCTATACCACTCTTTGGTATTTTAATGTTTGATGAGAATGCCAGTTGTTCATTCATATCATCTCCATTAGTCGGTGCATCATTCACAGTTTCTTGAGCAATCGTCTTACCCTTAAATATAAGACGTAGTATTATATCATCATCTATTTCTTGATATGATGATCGTGCCTTGGATAGTAAATCAGATGCAGTTGTTTCATATGATATATTTTCGACGGAGATTGATTTACCCTTGTAGGAGAACTTGACTGTAAATGTTGTTGTTATATCGTTGTTCATTGCAATAAAAAAAAGTTGTGCACAAGAGTGTGTGTTTTGTACTCGGTATATCGTATACCTATGAAACACCGGCTAGACAAAAGTTTGTTACAGTAGTAACAAGTCTGGATGATATTATCGGACCTACTTTGATGGTAAAGCCGTGCTTAATCGATTGAATGATGATTCAGAAGTGATATCGAAATCGGCAAATTTAACCTCACGGCCTCACGGGCCCATCATTATTGAAATCATATACCACAGCTCAATAAGAATAATACCTAACGCCAGGACGTTAATAGGCAAGCTTATTATAATATATACGAAGATTGTTATTTGCATTGTGAAATCATACTTCTATGTTAGAAGAAATACTCGAATGGTCGGTACACTCTCATAATTTTCTAAGTTGAGGTTGTTGTTCATTAGTTCCCTATCGTATGCATATGGCAGCATAACTCTTGAAGGATGATGGCGTCGTTATCTTCTATATTGCAATTAATAGTGCTTTGCTTGGCCTCCTTGATAACACCGATCAATTCACTTAGCTTCAATCAACATCATTATCAAAATCAAGTGAGGAACAACAACAACAATATACCAACAATACATCAACTTTCATTGCAACAACGTCATAGAAGAACAATATCATATATGAGTTCTGTTGATGATGATATAATAGATGACGAAGTTATAATATCAAATGAGAACAATACAAACAAGCAACAGATATCAATGGAAGATATCGAAAGTGATATTATTACACAAATTCTAGAAACAAAATCAGCACCAACAGCAGCACCAACGATTGCAGTAACAAAGCAAAATAATATAGGAAGAAAACGTCGTATGCAAATGTATACCTACCTCTCTCAACCAATAGTAGAAGTACAAGTTATAGGATTAGTTTTCATATCATGCTTCCTACAGGCAATTAATACGTTAGATGACTTACCGATAGTAATACATGATGGTATTGATGTAGTGGATACCATATGCGTTTATATCTTTGCTGTGGAGTTTATATTACGATGGTGGAGTGCTGGACGATTTCAATTACGATATTTGGCTAAACCACTGGCATCGGTTGATGCGGTACGTTCCTATATATTGTTTGTTTGGTAGTATGTTTCTTGTTATGACAAAAGACTCTAATCCTCTTACCTACTCACTTCTGTGCAATAGATTGTGGTCATCTTGCCACTCATACTCAGCGGTGTATTACCAATGTTATTAGATCTCGGAGTGGACATACCAATATGGCTACTATCCTCCGCAGGCAGTTCAGCCTTACTAAATCTACGACTTCTTCGTATATTAAAGTTCCAACGTGTATTGACTAATCAACGAACATTTGCAGACTTTCAAATGGCACTTGGAATGATGGATAGGAAAACGGATGTTAGACCATATCAATTGCAATTGGCGAGAGTTATTATATCAATCTTTACACTTGTTTCAGTCTCTACTGGTAAGTGTTGACACATATTTGTGCACATCTTAAGTTATTGAAAAGTATACTCACATCTTATGATGTTCTTCTTCTCCATCCAGGGCTCATATACACTGCAGAACACGAGGTCAATCCTGAGATACCTGATTACTTTACAGCGTTATACTTTGGTCTGACGACATTAACGACCGTCGGATTTGGGGATATAGTCCCTATAACTCCACAGGGAAGGACGGTGGTATCGGGAACGATTCTAGCAGGTGTTGCGATAATACCTGCACAAGCGGCAGCT
>Ga0214477_100224_pt1 | contig 40002 bp, 38 predicted proteins | sample M1_20Mar14CPVII9_FD_165058 | JGI IMG/M metagenome (GOLD analysis project Ga0214477, IMG submission 165058) | Marine eukaryotic communities from Monterey Bay, California, United States - M1_20Mar14CPVII9sort6BwellC16 | ecosystem: Environmental > Aquatic > Marine > Unclassified | place: USA... | reverse complement strand
CAAGTGGTGGTATGTTATCCTTCTGTTGCTTAGATATTGATGTTTTGCCATTGTATATGTATATTAAAGGGCAATGGACACTATCAGCACCATTGTAGGGCCCTCCATCACACATTCGTGTCCACTTGTTGGCAGTTCTCTTGCCTCAGATTGGGTCCGATTTTCGAAATCGAACCAGCTCTTCGACAATGTTTGGCCATCAAGTGGTGGTATGCTATCCTTCTGTTGCTTAGATATTGATGTTTTGCCATTATATATGTATATTAAAGGGCAATGGACACTATCAGCACCATTGTAGGGCCCTCCATCACACTTTCGTGTCCACTTGTTGGCAGTTCTCTTGCGCTCAGATTAGGTCTGATTTTTGAAAGGTAGTTCTCTTGCCTCAGATTAGGTCTGATTTTTGAAATCGAACCGACAATGTTTGGCCATCAAGTGGTGGTTCTGATAGTTTTTATTGTTTTTTAGTTAATCATATATATAATGGCAAAGCATAATCTTAAAATCAATATGATGAGGACACAGTACCTCTTGATGGCCATGCATTGTTTCTTTTTGTGAGGTGTGATATAGGAGATGTGTTTGCAACTTTAATATGTAGCTGTAGAGTTGGTTATAGGCCCCTAAAAACTTTATTACCCTTATATATACATATGAAATGAGAAATGAGTTATTACACACCAAATGATTGTTTGCTGGTTTTTGAGATTTTTCACAACTATGGTCAAACATGTGGTATCTAAAGTGGGTAGTAGGACCTGTAAATGTTTTTTTGAGTGATAATCATCTTGTTATGTATCTAAACAATGTTGAATGATCATTATATTTGATCCTGTGTGATTGTATACCCCGACCACTCTCCATTCATCTGATACAGCCAAATATGGGCGCATTTTTAGTGTTTTCTCATTTATTCTGATGCATTTGGGCAGTATCAGTCAAGTATATTATTGTAAATAGATAATTGATGTAAAGGAGATCATATTTGATTGTTGTTTCATCTTCTAGTTCCTAATATTGATGGCACTACTGTGGATTTTGTGCCAAAAACTCATGTGGTGTGAAGTTTGAGATGGCATCAAGTATGTTCTTTCTTGTTCATCGAAATTACATGCAGGATATTATCCCTTGGGATTGGGGTTGTGTCACCCTGCGGAGCTCAAGCCCGGGAACAGATGCCCAGGGACAAGTCACGTACTCAAAAATCAGAAAGCACAAAAACAACACCTCATTCATAACAAATAGTCAGCAACTACTTCCTTTTCTGCCTTCAAAAGCATAGTCCAACAACTGCATCTAGTCAGCAATACAAAGTCTAGGTACGTGATGACGATATGATGTTTGCTCTCTGCCTCAGTATATCATAATTCATTAATTTAACTCATAGCAATTCATTTCATTTACAATTCTCTTCTCTTCCTCCCTAATACCTATTCTGCACACAATTAATATACTCAATACTTACAAATTAATATCAGTAGTATTATAAATAAATAAACACAATGAAATTCTCAACAGCATTAACACTAGCCATTTCTGCTCCAGCAGTTATCGCATTCACAACAACCTGTCCTTCGTCAATAACTCGGGCTTCAACAAGTCTTGCAGATACACCATTTTTCAGTAGTGATATTGCCAGCGCACTTGATAAAGAGGTAAGTAGATAGTAATAAACACACAACAACTAAAGTATAATTATATGAGATAATAATTGAGAGGTGGTGGTGCTGAGTCGGTGCCAAGTTTTTTCGGCGCATCTATTAGAGGTTTCATACTTGGTACTAGAATTCTGTATCATATCTTTCAATTGGAGGGCATAGATAAGTGCTGCTGACGGCCTATATTATTATCTGCTGCATAGATAGGATCCTACTATATACATCAATAGGAGAGCTCTGTATGATGTGGTGATCTTTGGAGTTCGGACGTGTGATTCGATATGTGCACAACTTATGGGCATATTAGTACTTCTCTTTTCATAACATCCCATCTCACCCTCAATATTGTTCACCCCCCTCTTAATAACAACAAAAGATTGAATATTCACCAGGAAAAGCAGATACTGAATTTGCACGCAAATATGGTCACCTAGCCGGACAGCAAGTCCGTACCGTCGGAGAGGCCTTTACTCAATTTACTGATATCTTAGGAACACCCGTAAATGCTTTATACAAGGGAACAATGACCGATCTTGTTGGATCTCTTCATTTGATTCAAGTTAATGCTCGATTCGAACGTGATCCTGTATTTAGTTTGGGACTAGTAACAGCATTGGACCTTGTGTTGAAGAATTATCCTGAACCAGAAACTGGTAAGCTTATTAAGACAGCTATGATCACATCTGTTGGGCTTGACGAGGCTGAGGTTGATGCCGAGGCTGCCAAGTTGGAGGCTTGGGCACAAGGGAAGACTAAGGATGAGATTAGCAGTGCCTTGAAGGGCGAGGGTGACGGTCTTCTTTCTGAGATTGCATCTTCGATCAAGGGAGATGAATGGTGGATGTACTCTCGGTTCTTTGGAATTGGTTTGATCAAGTTGATGGAAATGTCGGGTGTTGAACAGGATATGTCTGTTGCTTATGATGTTATGGAAGATTGGGTAGGCACATGTTTAGGAAAGCCATACTACACAGCATGCGTAAGTTATATGTTCTGTGCCCGTTCTCTACTTGCGACAACATTTTATATCACATCTTCTAACAACATACCCCATCCTTTTGTTCTATTCCCTACAACAGTCTGATAGTGACCTTTACTTCAAACAAAAGGGCAAGCTAGATATGATGGAGACAATGATGAAAGAAATTGAAATCCGTGAGAAGAAGAGAATGGCCGACAGACTTGAGGCTAAGGCCGAGATGGCAATTCTTGCCGCGGAGAAAGCAGAGAAACTTCAAAAGATCACCGACGACGAAGAAGCTACCCAAAAGGAGAAGGTAGAAGCATAAGAAGAATTTCTCTCATGCACATTTTTTCTGTATATTAGCTTCGATAGAGGGGAACTAGGGGGGAAATGGATATAAAGATAATACCTGCTATATAAATATAAGTGTTTATTGTGTCCTGTGACTAGACCACGCATCACCATATATTACCTCAAATAACCAATTCTCCGGAGTTCCCACTCACTTATATACATGCAGGAAGTAAGTCATAAAAACAACTGATATAATATTCTGAGCCCTAACTGGAAGATGCGCGTTTAGCGGTTTATGAAGATGAAGAGAGATTATTATAACATCTGTTAGTGCATTCGGTTTGCAAGTCAAGTGAAGCACTCAAATCTCAAATACTTCATATTGGACACATGAATTCATATGACAAAACAATACCAACGCGGACTTTCCAGGGATAAAGAGAGCACATTGTATCAAAACACCCCATCCAAAGCCAATCATTATCAACCAAGTCTTAACTGTGCCATAAACTGGAGATAACGATAAATGAAATGATATCCAAGAGAGTAAAATCAAGAGTATTGTACAGTGGGTTGCTGTTTTGAAGTTCTCATACTCTACTTTCTTCCCTTGCTTCTTCCCTTTGTATAACTCGACATATCCTTTCAAGAAGACAATTGCAATACTAGCTGCTAATCCAACTTTAAACCACTCATGACTAACTTTTGGATTGTGCATTATATTATGAAATACATTGAAATCTAATTTGTGTTGTTGTTGATTTTGAATAGTATGTACAATTGTGGTGTGTGTCAGGTTATAAGAGGTTATAAGAGAGTGTGTGGTGTAAAGATATGTAGTAGTGAGCAGAGTAGTATTGACGATATGATATAATATAAGATATAATATAATATTGCAGTTCCAAACATACAGAAAAACTCACCATATAAGGCATACAAGATACCACCGATTATAGAACATCTCTTTAATATATTGAGAGGATGTCTTGGCGGTAAACCAGGAGGAGGTTGTGGAAGAGATGATAGACGATTGGAAGAAGGATCATTTTCATAATATCTCCTCCTTAACATGGGTGCAGATTGTTCAACGTCGAGAGCCACCATCTTACTGATTGTTGAGTTGTACACTGTATATTCTATATATATGTCTGTCAATGAGTATATACCTATCGAACTAGGATTGGGTAGCTGTGTTTGTGAGTTGTTGTAGACGGATAGTGAATTGTACTCCAAATACAAAGGGTACCATAAAGGGAGGAGAGGGAGGCGGGAGGAGATAAATTTTTGGCGATTTGGCGATCGACGGTATTTAGTATTTATTGTAGGGTTTTTCATTCTCTTAGTCTGTGCCGTCTGCAATCAGCTACTAACTCTATACACACCGCTGGACATCTATTTGAATCTATTAGACTCTTTGGTAAGCATTCTTATGTGTAACTAATTCGCAGGAGGATAAATTCACCGTCGTGACTAACCTTACTCACCACTTTTTTATCAACTTTCATCAGCAACGAGAACGAATCATTGGAATATATCAACTAATATGTCTACCATTATTATGGGAAACAGGTCTGGTAAAGAGACTACTACTAGTCAAGTGGGAAAGGGTGATTTACCGCAAGATTATTTATCACCTACGCAAAAGAAATTAACATCATTGGCCGAGGTACAACAAACTATTGCAGTAAATCCAGTTGATGCATCATCAAAAAGTAGCAGCGTAAGTAGGGATAATATCATTGCTCTGTTTCTTTATTACACGAACTTATAACATCTCTTCTTTAATCTATAAACACATATATAATAGCCCGAGGCTGCATTTTCTCCAGTCAATGTATCAGCTGACACCTCAACTCCTCGCGGTATTTCTACATCAACGGATTCATCTCCAAATGTTCAATCATTCGATGAGGAAAAGAACGAGGAGTCAGCAGAGAAGAAGACTGATTTGGATCTATCCATTGTAGGTGTTAGTTTAGATGATATTCAGATTCAGAATGAATTGGATATGGAAGATGAGGAAGAAGAGGATGCAATTCTAGATATTTCTAGTAAGGACTTTGTTCGTATCATCCATGGTAACAAAGAGGTTATGCTTGTAATGCCTACCGAGGTACGTTATTATTATCATATTATATTCTGGTATTTGCATCATGTAATCACTTTATTATTACATAGCATATACTCATCAAACACATCTATGCATCTCAATTCATATTATATTATCCATAGACATCCGGTGACATGGGATTAGGATCTCTAGAGCTGTCAGAGACTTTGTCCAGCTCCCTTGGTATTACTGATGAGATTGTTGGACTCAAGACCCAAGCACTTTTAATTGATGATAAGTCATCAACATTCAAGAGCCATGGGGACGTTGTTATCCCCTTCTCAGCACTCGCCTCTGGTCAATTGTCAGAAATGATCAAACACAGCAAGGGAGTCGAGGGAGTGCCTTCATTCGAATTAGTCACTTCCAACTTGGAATCGTATCTCAAGAACTACCAAGTTGCACCATCTGTTGGTTCGTCCGAAGAGGATATGTCTTTCGAAGAAGGTTCAACTGCCGAGGAAGCTTCTCTTTACACTGAAGCTTTTTGTAAGTTAATGGAGAAGTCAGACGACTCTGACTTCAATCCATTCGAAAAGAATGCTTTGCTAAGATTCGGTATTGATAATGCCGAACAAGGTAGTATTCTCTTCAGGGCTTCATTCCGTGTTGCCATCTACACAAATGATATGTCGTACTTTGTGAAAGGGCTCAAGGCAATTGCCAAAGTCCTACTGGCTGCGGATGCCGAGGCTTTGCCATCCATTGATGAAAACGGCACGGTTTCCAATGCCGAGCTCAACCTCTTTGGGCTAACAGACTTCATCATTCAGGCTGATGAGCTCTTTGATTGTGAGGATCTTGATTCGGCACAATACACTTCACTGTTGAATGCTATTTTCTCCGGTCACGCTTCCGTGAATGCTTTGTTTGATCTATATCATAATCCCGATTTTCTTCTTGCTGTTGATAATGACGAGGACGTTCGGGAGAGTCTCATGCTGCGTGATTTGCTCCATCTAGGAAAGAAGCTCGAGCCTCTACCTCTCTCGAGGTCATTGCAGGACGAAGAAAATATGCTCAAGTGGGCCGTAACGACAGGTTTGCATAACTTTGCAACAACTTTGCAAGCCGACTTACCCCAGGAAAGTCGCGTTAGTATTGTTTTATCATGTACATTGTGATTTCAATATGATGTCTAGGTGATCTAGTCACTTCGTTTGAACTCGGTTTGGCCGTATACACCACTAACATGAGTCATTATCATCTCTCTTCATCTTCATAAACCATGAAACGCGCATCTTCCAGGAGTTTGTCAATATCATCTATCACATGTTTAGTTCGGGCGACCAGATGGTCCTCGATGCCTGTCAAAAGATGGTTGATACATCGGAAAGTGATCCTGTCGAGGACATGCTGTTCCGTGAGTACAAGGTTTACGACAGTAACTCTACCTTCCGTGAAGAGCAGGCGACGATTCGTGCCGAGCAAGCAAAGTACAAGGCAATCCTCCAGGATGCCGCACCCGTGATCTCATCGAGCAGTAGTGAGACTGCATTGTGCAAGGCTTCCGATGATATCGTTGATGGTAACAAGGACTTTCCTGACTGTCTATTGACAGCCGTGGCATGTTTGGTTGACCAGAACGAGATATCCGAGGATACAGCTGCTGCAATCCTTGCCTCGTACTCTCATGGCAATTCACTCGTACATGATATCTACGACCACTTCATTGAGTTTGGGGGCGTAGATGACTTCCTTTCAAGTGAGTATAAATACTTTTTTGCAGGTGTGCTGCTGATAATATATATTCTAATTCTTCCGTGTTCTTTTATCACCTACAATTAGTGTTACGTATTGTTGCTGCTACCGACTCGGCGTCGGATCACCAATTTGGCTCTACCCGAACCGCAGGAGATGAGGCCAAGTTGTTTACGAGTGATGAAGTTCAAGTCAAAGAAGACGATGAGAATCACTTCCGGAAGGTAATGAACGAGATGAAGCGTGATAAGCTCTTTGGCGAGGTCGAAATCGCTGCCCTTCGTCTTGCTGCTGTGAGGAAGGATCCCACTCTGACCGAAGCTTTGGCTGATTATCGTGATGGTGATATGGGTGACACCATGTTCAAGGCAACTCTACTTCACGTCTGTGAGCGTATTATCCAGGAGACGGATGCCTCATTACAAGCTGAGTTGGAAGCCGAACAACTAGCATTGATTGTATAAGAAGGTTGTTATACGACCTACGAAAACACATAACGACCAGGTCTCATTTGAGCCTTGGAGATTGTTCACTAATGTTGTTGGTGCCATTTTGGAAATGACATACGACGGCAAGCTCTCTACAAAATTGATGAAGACAGTGTATGTTGCTCTTGTAACGTATCACAATATAATCATAAAGAAGTAGATCTTTGTTTCAATTGATGCACCGTCTTGTTTTGTTGTGTTAATAAGTGCCATAGGCTAGAATTCTATCCTTAATTTATAACTCTTTTACACCCCAAATCCCCAATACTAATTTCCCCGTATCCCCAACGTTATGTCAGCCGCTGCCAATTACTTGAAGAGGGCACTAATACTTCTCTTAGCATGAATATTGAAGATTGTCTGAGCAAGCAGTGGTGCAACACTAAGCTCTACCAATTTCTCATTGGCAGCTCGTTGCAGTGTACTTGGGATGGTATTCAATATAACACACTCCTCCATGCTAGAGTTAGCAATCCTTTCATTTCCAGGTCCAGACAATAGTCCATGAGATGCAAATGCAAAGACACGTCGTGCCCCCTGGGCCACAAGCACATCAGCTGCCTTACACAGAGTTCCGGCTGTATCAATCATATCATCAACAATGATACAATCACAATCCTTCACATCACCAACGAGATCCATTTGATCAACCGACCCAGCACGTGCACGTTGCTTAATAATCATGGCAATACCAATATCCTCCCATCCGTACTTGTATGCAAGACCTTCCTTAAACTTCTTCGCACGGTATACACCGCCTGCGTCTGGACTAACAATCACGGGATTGTGCAAATCCTTACCACCAAAGTGATCAATTCCAACAATACCTCCCTCGAGGTTATCCACTGGAACGCGAGGTCCGAAGAAACCCTGAATTTGCCCACAATGTAAATCAACAGCAATTACACGATCAACACCCATCGACTCCAACAAACGTGCAATATCAGCGGCAGAAATTGGAACTCGAGCCTGCATCTTACGATCTTGTCTAGCATATCCATAGTATGGGATAACAACAGTAACCCTACGTGCTGATGCCCTATTAAGACATGATACCATGAGTAATAACTCCATAAGGTTATTATTCACAGGAGGGCAAGTGGGTTGGATAATGTAAACATCCTTCCCACGAACATTCTCATGAATCATAACATTAATCTCTCCATCAGCAAAGCTACTAACAGTAGCACGGCCAAGATTAACTCCTAACAACTTGGCAATTTCAAGTGATAATCCCATGTTACCATTACCACTGAATAATTTGAGTCCACCACCATGTTTCTTAGCTTTAAGGGTAGCAGCCTCAAGAGCAGCCTCAGCGGGTGTCATTGCAGTGGTGGGTTCAGCACTAGGATCATCCTCGGCATTCTTGACAGCAGGACTTGTAGCACTAATGGTGGGTGATGACGATGGAGGTGGTGACACATCTTCTACAATTTTTGGAGTAGGTGTCTGCTCCTCTTTAGCTGCCTCTGTCAAACGTCTTTTCAAAACATCCTCAGCATTAAGTCCGTATGAAGTTTTTGGGTCTCTCACGGCTCCCTCTCTTTCACATTGTGCAGTGTTTGTTGTCGTTGCAGTAAGAGCAGCAGTGGCAGCAGCAGCAGCCATTAAGTAGGAGTTGACATTATGTCCAGATGCACCTTGTCCTTGTGCATAGGATTGAGTTGATAGTGCTCGTGTAGCAGTTGATGCAAATAATGACGAAGTATTTGATGCAGTTGCCTATGAATGTATATCGGTTGATCAACCAGAGGATTTTAAAGGACGCAGTTAGCAATATATCAGTAATGAGAAGACGGTCTACCCAAGGAGGTGACACATCTTATGGATGTAAAAAAACATTGCAATAAAAACGTTGATAACATACCTTATGAACGGCACCAACAACAAATTTAGTTACAGCACTCATCTTCTATTATTCTATGGGTGGTATAGGGCTATCTTGATTTCATGGATAGTATAGTAAAGCGTGTGGTAGTGGTGTAGGTATATATATATAATATGTTGATGTGTTTGAAATGAGAGGCGAAGGTGACGGTTGTTTATATTTTATTCCTGGTATCCTCTGAATGAGAGGTGGCCTTGGCTGGTAGGTTGCTTGACAGAAGGGGAATTGGAATGAAGGGTAGGTTGTGTGGTATGAACGTGAGAATTACGATAACTTAAGATTCAAGAGTATTCTTATCCTATTACTTTATAACTTTTGAAGTTGGGAATGGATCTTTTTTACTCAGAACTAGTACCCTCTTTGCATGTGATAGATAGCCACGGATGTACTGCTTGAATATTAAGTTTGCCAATATACATTCCACTTCATCCAAATCAATGGGCATACCAAGCCACTTGAAACTCTTTGCGATATAGTCAAGCTTGATTTGTTCCTTTCCAACTATCTTATACACTCTCTTGAAGAGATTACGATAACATATCATTTTACACTTTTCAAGTAACAAGTAGGTACCCCTTCTGATAAAGAGATCTTGATACTTCATTAACCCATCACTAAACTCCATTAGATTTCCCGTCCTCATTCCATTCGATAAAGGAACAAACTCATGTAGTGAATATTTTTCAAGCACTATCGGTGGTATTTAATATAAGGGTCATCAGGTGAGAGATACCAAAAGATGAACACAGTAAAAATAGCAAACCCTACAAAGGAACAAATACTCACACTTGGTTGTGGGTAATCGACCCCTGAGTAACTTCACCGGGACAAGATAGTTTAAGATTCTCTTCTTATTTCCCACCGCAGATCGATGACAGTGCTTTAGCGCATAATCAAAGTTTTGCTCAGCTAAATCATATTGATCTTCAAACATGTTTAGTCTACCAACATAATACCGATACGTTACCATCTCTCCCATTGTTCCGTTCTCATGTATACCTCGACTCTCCACTGGCTTTAGTAAGTTTTTGCACAATCTTAAAGTGTTCAACGTAAAGTACATGCCAAATAATTGATTGACAATATATAAAACTCCAGCCTTCTTTGATCCTTCTTCACTAAATGGTTCATTCGGCCGTAGTTCTACCCTATCATTCAATGTCTTACTATAACTCGCTTGTAATAGTGTTACGGCATTCTGTAACCTTGCATGATCATTCCTATTCCCTGTACTACGGTTAACATATTCGTCTGCCAATGCCGCTGCACGGTGAGTATTTCGACATACAACATGTAATGCTGGTATTAGCCAATTGCCTTTTGATGAACCGAGAGCATGATTAATTGCCGAGTGAAGAGATGATTGTGCTTCATAAGTTTGTGCTAGATCATTCTTTTTTTGTTGTTTTATGTGATATATAAAGAGAACATATTATGAGTTAGAATACACACGATATTTCAACGTATAAGAACAAATACAGCAAACATATCATATTGTAAGGTCATTAGACACATCATATGAATCAACAGGACAAATACAGACAAATACAGCAAACATATCATATGAAAGTTCTTAGACACATCATATGAAACAGAAAAAATGTAGGAGCACTGGGTTCCCTCTGCATCTGAGATAAATGGCACATAGGGGAATATCGCTCGGGTGGATGACTACACTGATGAAAGTAAGACGATCCCCTCGCATTATATAGCAACAGTTGAAATTTTGAACGTGGTATGATATTGGTAGACAACCCTTTTGATTGTAAAACCGTACCAACATTCATATATTATTTTCATGTGCATGTGTATTGTTTTTCATGTTTTTACTGAGCCATACCATTCATACCTAACTTAATATTAACTAACTTACCGATTGAATAGCAGAATGAGCATCCAATAATGGGTTTAATACGTTTGACCAATCAACACCATCAATTTTAAAGTTTTCTCGATGTGAAGTTTTACTTGATGATCCATCACTACCGCTTTTAGGCAATGGGGGTAAATCAACAGCCATTGCAATCCCATGAGGATCCTTTGCCGATACGGCCTTATTAAGGTTGGCCTTGATAGTATTGATGGATGATTTTGGTAGCATCTTATGTTGGTTTTGTTTAGTTCAGCGAGTGTCTAGATGGCAGTGCAAATTGAAATTTTGCACTATTGACACAGAAATGTGCACTGAGTGTACTCAATCATGAATCATGTAAAAACGTACTCATAATCGCTTGACCCTACTACATCAGCGGTGCCAATGCATAGCTAGCGGAGACAAGCGCAAAGTATGTGCTCGGATTAGACGATTATAATGGAAGATAGTAGTTACCCTCGGTCTCAAAACCGGCGGCGGCGTAGGCATAGTAAGAACATCAACACACTCACATATAATTTCATAGCCGTTATTCTAATACTATGTCTATGGTGCAAAGATGGTTTGATATATCATCCATACACTGTACACTCATTTCAATATGATGACAGATATTCTGTAATATCTTCATTGTATAATTCTATATCTCGTATACGAGGTGGTGATGATGATGATGATAGAATAGACATATCAAGAATATCTCAATCAATTATTGACATATCCAATCCATTGACAACTGATATAGATAGAATAGATATTGGTAAGAGAAAACCAAGTAGAGGATTATGGAAGAGAATTAGATCAATTAGGGGTGGGGTTGATGATAATGACAAGAGTCAGGATGATACAACAATAATAGATGATTCACAAGAAGTTGAGAGTCTAGAATCTACCAGCTTGAAAAGTAAAGAAGATGAAGCTAGCTCATCAGTGGATGCTAATACATCAGCTGATGACAGTAAAGAAGAACATGCTAGCAAACCAGCAAAAGAAAAAAAGAAGCAGAAGAAGAAAACACCTTCCCCACAAGCAGCTAAAAAAGAGGGAGGTATATTCACATCATTTATATCACTATTTCGTGCTGACCCATCAAAGAAGTCAGAGTCTAACATTAAAGAGAGGCCAGTAGTAACTGATACATCAGGTATTGCTCATAAAATACCACATGGTCCTGATGGAAGGGGTGGTGGTTATGCTACCATGACTGGACCTAAACAAACTTCATCTTCCGAAGATGATAGGGAGATGGAAACCGAAGAAGATGAGTTTATAATAACAACTGACATTTCAACTGCTGATCACACTCAAGATGAATCTACCAGTAAGTCGTCGTCAGTAGGAACAGGAGAGAATTCAGCTGCCTTTGTAGTTCCGCCTTCTCCCAAAACCCCAACACAAACTACAACTGTTGACAAATCTAAAGATGATAAGAAGAGCAAGGCATCCAAAAGTGAACCAGTTGTTGTGGAGGAAGAAGAAGTTGACATATCTTCGAATAGTGCACTGAATGAAACAGAATCTACATTAGATTCTGTAAGTGATACAAATACTACAGGATTGGATTCTTCATCTAATACAACTGCTACTGTCACGGATGAAATCTCAGAGAATACCACAACTCTTCAAACAACAGACTATACATCCTCTGGATATGTAAGTTCTATTTGTTATATCACTTGTGATATGTAATTGTGCATGATTTATCTAAGAGCATTTATCACTGTACATAATTAACTACAATGAAGTGGGTTGGGATTGATCTTGTAACGTCTCTTGGCTTGTCATCACTTAATGATGATCTCAAAATATCAAAAGCTTTAAGAGGTATTCGCAAGTCAGCAGCGGCTCACACAGGTCTTCATGGATTTATAAGCGGCAAAGAGTACATAATAGAAACACAACAGGTTTTAGAAAGTGATAACACCACATCAACTGTAATTTCAATAGATGAAGAACTTGGTATTCATGATACAAATGCAATACAAGCCGAGATTCTCGCACGTCGTGTGGCAAGTCGGAACCGACAAAGACGGGGACGGAATAATAAAGAAAGAAGATGGGGATTCCGAAGAGGACAACAGGCAACTACTCCCAATATTGTCAATTCTGACTATGTGGTTGTGTCAGCTTTAGATACATCACCAGATGCTCTCGAAATTCGGAGACGGAAACGTGCTGAGGAGATTGATCTCTTACTCCAACGGGGTAGTGAACGATTGCAAGAACTACAATGTGAAAGAGACGATTTGTTATGTGCGCCCAATCCTCTATTCAACTACACGAAGAAGTACGACCCATCTACAAATCATACATTTGGTGACGTGAGAACTACACGAGAGTTTAACTTCCCTTCTCCTGAGCTTGTGAATGAATATAGTAAGTTATCTATTATTTGATAGTGGTCAATCACATATATATGCATGCGTTGCAATCCCCCCCGTTGCGGATAGTACAGGACTTTTACTTTCTAACATTATCCTGACGGGGCCGAAAGGCTCTAAATCAGGTAATGTTGACGAGTATATTCGGGTTCTGTACTAAATTCTCATGCCGCCGGTTGCAAAACGTTGTGCTACAATATATATCTTTTTGCACAATGCCAGAGTCTTATCAGTGACTTCTATCGTTGTTATAAGAGAGTACATCACTTAAATACATGTGCACTCATTTTGACACTGTCTTTGTTACATATTGCTAACACCTCATGCATTTGCTCTAAATGTGTTGCAGTTGGGGAGCTTGTGAGCCATGGTAGACTTATCCGTATGAATCACACGTGAGTTTTATATATAAATGTACCAAACACCACACATAAAATGTTCACTCGTTAGAATTAACCCTATATCATTTACACTTTTCCAGTGAGTTGTGGCAAAGCCGATCAGATCATGATATAGACGATGACGATGAATCTGTTGGCGATGACTTGTTAACACCAGGTGCAGATGTGAGGAAACTCTACGATGAGCAGCAAAATGGACACAGACACAAGAGTGGAGGCGGTAGCTGGCTATTACGAACTGGATTTGGAGGTGGTAATCTAGGAGAAAAACTTGGTGAAACTATCGAGATTAATGCATACAAAGGAGTATGCTCAGCTGTGATGATGGTATTCGCTCGTATGTTGTCAAGTTTACATGGTGTGAATGTCTTATCTCATTCAGATATTAGAACATATGTTGAACAAGATCCTGACCTCCCACCTATAGATAGGAAGCATGGTCCCATATTAAGTGGAACAGGTAATGACTATGCCCACGAGGCTATCAAGTCAGCAATCCAAAAGAGCGCAAGAAAGAAGAAAAAGACAAAACACAGATCATCATCTCGTCGCCATGGACACGAGCTTAGTGATATTGAGTTTATTCAACGAGATGCTGTTGTCGAGACTCTTATCTCACACTGTCAGATATCAGCACCTCTCTTGAAACTCTTTCCACTAGACTGGCAACGAGCAATGGTAGGGAATATTATCACATTAGCCACTGCAATTATATCAGATTTTGCGGATGGTCTTCAAGTACAAATACTTGGCCATGCCTTGACAATATCTTTCAAGCCTATAACGGAGGCTGATCTTATTCAACATATTGGTGTAGGAGGTTTTCGAAAGAATCATCGAAGAACGCGACCTGACGAATTTGAGGCGGCTGTTTTAGCTACGGCACAAGATATGAGCGAGAGCTTGGCATTCCTCGATGGTTGGTTAGAATGGGTTGAGCGTAGAGTAGGTGGCGGAGTATTGAGATCTCAAATAGGCAATTTGATTGCACGTGTTGTGTTAACATTGATTGATGAAGTGCTCAGCGGAGCGAGGTTAGATCTCTGGTCATCACAGGCTAACGGACCTAGATTGTATGCCGCTTTGGAATATAGAACTACAACATCAACATCAACAAATGTAGACGAAGATAAAGAGGAAGACCTACGTGAATAAGATTATTAATTTTTGACAGCGCTTACAGTTGTGACTTGTGACACACTAGCTATCCTACATCTCACAAATCTTCAAGAATGAGTGGGCAGTTCAAATGAGACAACAAAGAGTGGGAATCTTTTCTCATATCTTTTAGTTCAACATTTGACAATCTAACACGTTGCCATGGCAGTCGGCAAACAGCTGGATATTGGCGTCTTTACAGCAACCTCTTGCATCTCTTAATCTCTTGCTACTATATATCAACAAAGCAATCTATCCAATATGAAGTACTTCATCGCCCTCTCTCTCTTTGCCGTATCCACTAAGGCATTTGTGCCTGCTACTCACAAGAAGAGTATTTCTCAATCATCCACTACCTCATTGCGATTTGGTTTCTTAAAGGAGTTGGGATTGGAGAAGCCTGCATGGTTACCAGACTTCGGTGATAAATCTAAGACGCCAGCCGAGCCTGTTGTTACAGTGGCCGAAGTCGAGGACGGAGAAGTAGGAGAGGAAGCAGCAGCTCCATTGGTCGTGGTCCTTCAACCGTATAAGAATGAAGAAGCTGCGCATCGACTCAATTCTTTTGATGAAGTTAAATCAAAACAAGTATCATCATCCTTGTTCGGAGTCATAGTGACATGTCTTATACCTTTTCTAAGTTATTTTAATAAATAAATCATTCGTTTGATCTTTCTCTATAATGTCGACGACACATCCCTCCTTTCACTCTCCCATTTGTACATCCATCAACTGTACAAGTCTTCTTCGTTGCACCATGTTGATAGCATACTCCTTTACTCTGTACTTTATTACCACATCCCTTATGACTACAAATCTTTCTTTGTGCACCGTGTTGATAGCATACCCCGTTTTGCACTCTCCTATTTGTACATCCCTCAACTGTACAAGTCTTCGTTGCACCATGTCGCTTACATACCCCTTTACTCAGCGCTATATTGCCACATCCCTCATGACTGCAAATCTTCCTCGTTGCACCGTGTTGATAGCATACTCCTCTATTCTGTACTTGTTTAGTGCATCCCTCGGCAGAGCAAATATTCTTCGTTGCACCATGTTGATAGCATACCCCTCCTTGGACAACTTGATTAGTACATCCCTCGGCAGAGCAAATCTTCTTCGTTGCACCGTGTTGATAGCATACCCCTCTACTCTGTATTTTATTAGTACATCCCTCGGCAGAGCAAATCTTCTTCACATTCTTCACCACGGCACCGTGTCTACCACAACGATCACTTCCTTTCTTGGCTTGGTATTTACACCCTTTGTGTGTGCAAAGATCACCCTTAGCTGTATGTCGCTTACATACTCCTCCTTGGACAACTTGATTAGTACATCCCTCGGCAGAGCAAATCTTCTTGTTTGCACCGTGTCGACAGCATACCCCTCTACTGTGTACTTTATTAGTACATCCCTCGGCAGAGCAAATCTTCCTCGTTGCACCGTGTTGATAGCATACCCCTTTATTCTTTACTTGATTAGTACATCCCTCATGACTGCAAATCGGATGGCCACTGGGTGTTTTTACTAATACAGCTCCATGTTTAATGCAAATTTCCTTATTCTTCTCTTTTGTGATCTTAGCTTTTTTTCGTAGGGCTTCCTCTGAAATAGTACGAGATGTTCTCAAAGCATCTTCATACAATTCATCACTAATTGGTCTAGACCTCTTCTTCTTCTCTGTATCACCATCTCTTGGATTGTCTTGTTTGGTAGGCTTTGATTCCTTTAACCGAGCTAGTACATTATTAATTCCCTGTTCATCAAAATTACAAGTTCGAGGTGTATCGATTGTCTTTACATCTATTCCTTTGTAAATGTAGTCATACTTGTCAGCTCCACTACCTGACTCTTCTGCAAATTGTTGAAACTTGATCCATAGACGATCACCATACCCCAACGACCCAGCATCATAATCATATATGGGATTCCAATCAGCATCACAAAGGCGTATATTCAGTTTGAATATAGCACTCTTCTTCTTCTTCTTCTTATCCTGTGTAGTGCCGGAGTTGTTACTTTCATTTGACTTTCGTTTTCGATTCTAATATGAAGGAATGACCAGCAGGTGAGTGAGAATGAGCTCTATAGATACATAATGCATATGTATGACACATGTACTTACTATTGGTCTTTCCACTTCTTCTGTATCACGCCGACGGTAAAAGAGGATATATGCATTTGGATTACAAACAATTCTTGTCGTAATTGGTGTACAATGTTTATCATCGTACATGAACCACTGACCATCGTATTTGGCATAGGCAGTATAATGCCCGCTATCTAAAGATAATGTTTCGTCCTCTTCTGGATGTTCTTGATTTACAACACCGATGAGGTCGTACACATCATTACAATCAGGAAATTTCAGTCCAACCAATGGAAACTCTACATGATCTAACCTCTTACGCCCCGCCTGATCATATCTCTTTAATTGTACAATAGCAACACCGGGTGGGGTATACTCCGATCGACTTATAGGGAAAGTTCTTCGCTTAGCACATTTCTCACATTCTACACCTTTGTCATCCCCTACTTGTTCCTTCTTACCAAAGTTTTCAATACAGCCATGAAGAGTATCCGATGTTATTGGAAGCTGTAATATTTGATTGGTGTCGGCATCATTTATTGTGTTTCTTTCACAGCATGGCCAATGGAGATGAGTAGCAGTCCTTCCACTAAGTGCCGATAATGGACGACCGGAAGCTTTTTCGATGCAATCAATTAAGTATGTCAAGTACTCCTGGGCATCTTGTTGGGTATAGTCAGGAAAGTTATTCGTGTGTGCAGTTGTTGCTATGTTGAGATGATCCACACTGAGAGTTTCACTGCTCTGATTATCAAACATCTGTAAGATTAGTCTTGACATTTCAACAGCGACTAGAACTTCGGGTTCCTTCAATGGTTCATCTGATCTTGTAAAGTTTTCTATACTTGAAAGTAGGTGTTTGATATCAGGATGCGTAGCAAACATTACTGCAAACATCTGCAATATCACATTCCTAAAACAGAGGTTGCGCGTTGGTGGGTTAGATAGACCCTTTGGCCACGGTCTCAACAAATCCTCTTGTATTGGAACGAGGGTATCATTCTCTTGATTCTCTTGTTGTTGTAAAAGACTTGAGAGAATCTCAAGTCTACCACTGAGCTTCTGTGCAAAGGAGACGGCACTCTTCTCGGTGTTTGAATAGGCTATCATGGCGGCGGAAGCAACATATTCAGAGCAGTTCGTTTTAGTGATAATGGCCTCAACCGTGGCCGGCTCGTCGTCCTATACATTGTAGAAATGAAGAGGCATGATTGTAGGATAGGATAGGTAAGCAATTTATAGAGACAAATTGATATTTGTGATGAACAATGTGACACATGAACATACCTCTTCCATACTAGATCCGTCATCGCCACGATCATCAAAAGTAACTGCATGATCACGGTTAAGTTTGAGCTTCTTGGCAGATGTTTCTCTGATACTTTTGGTGAAAGGAGTGGTAGCTTTAGCTCCTTTAGAGATATGACTTGGGCGTCGGGGCGTCTTATCTTCGGTATCCGGAACACCAAGTTCTTGATTGGGTTTGGATTTAGCGTTGTTGAGTTTGGCTTGTATGTGTATGGTCATACGATAACGATGTCTCAAGTCGTTTGGTGTTTGATTGAAACCAACCATCTCATCACCAGACTGAAAAGTATAATTGTCTGCTGAATGAATGCCACCATGAACACTTGAGGCAAAGGCTATAAACTTGGCGTCAAAAGTTTCTGTAACACCAATTGATCCTGCGTCAAAGTAACTTTCTTCACCGCCATTGTAATATATATGAACGTTGCGTTTAATATCATCGTCGTCTTCTTCAGAGCTACTGTTGATATCAACACTTCGTTTACCTTTGTTGATATTGAAGTCTTCATCATCGGCGATTTTGTTGGTGCCTCCATTGTCAACATTATGCCCTCTATCTTTAGAGCTATCAAATAAGAGATAGAGATAGACAAAGGGGTAGGATGGGTGTGAGAGTCGGGGTACAACAAACAGTCTCGCCGTCACGGATTACCACCGTCGAAAAACACAACATACTACATACCTTTCCACACTTGCAGATGGGATACTAATACCGCCGCCACGATCCTGATCACTACTACCACCTCGGATTAATGTCTGATTAACGTTTCCGCAGTCTGAAGGTACATTATGCTCTGTATACTCAAAGCTTAGTACACCGTACGTTTCATCAGCATGTCGTGGTCCATCACCATCTCTGATGAGACGAATGACGCCATCAGGCAAATCTTCTCCCGTAGCATTAATATAGAAATCATTAATGAATCCATACTCAGTCTCAACCAAACCAAGTACGTCAATATTGTACATCCATGACAAAACTACAACAACGCCCAAACAAAAACGAGGATATTTCATAGCCTTACAAAGAGTATCACATTCTGTAACGGAATGAAATATTTCATTGATGGTACACCTTCTAACTCCAACCAGGACATCTGAACTATCAGCGTTTGCTTTCAAGAAAGATTTCAAATCTGTAATGAAATCATCATATAATGTGTCACTTGATATCTTGCCAAATGCTTTCAATCCATCAAATAAAGTATGTGTGATATCATCTCTGCTATCTGTAACCATATTGATATCCACCAAACAATTTTCACAACATAATAATGCCCCCCTATCGACATCCTCTTTAGATGGCAAATCATCAACTGGTATATCCATACTCCGACTACACTTCTCACATTCACTAATCTCATTCTCCACATCCAAGAAATGACAACATTTCTTGGAGGGGATTAAAGTATCAGTACTGCCGTCACCCTTGTCTTTACTACTAATGGTATCCCAAGACACATCAATACTATCAGGAACAATCCTATTAACCTGCCTTACAAATGTTTGACGGAACCACTCCCCTCCCTCTTCATTGTTGATAATTTCTGACCAGCCAGGTCTAGATGTGACCATCATGATAAAATGCTCCGGAAAATAATTATTATACATCCCTCCTTTCACTTCAGACTGTATTCTTTCGAACAGAGCCTCATATCGTGTACCAACGGCAACAGATTGAACAGATCGACTACCCAGATAAGGATCCCACTCCCATCCTTCATTGGTCTTTCTAACTCCAATATAATCACTTGTGTTACTAACATGAACTTTAGTACGTGCTTTTGTATTAGATGTCTGGAGTAGATGATATAAATTGTATACATGGTTATCAAACTCATCTTCATTAACATGATCAATAATCCATTTCGGGTAATCAAAACCATCAGGGATGCCAAAGAATGTAAAGTAGATGATGAGTGAGCGAGGGACTCCTTTAAATATTTTCTTGGAGTTTGGATTATCAGGGTTGTGCTCAACATTGACAATATTATTCTTAATGTAATGTGTGCGTGTGTCTGCTACTGCAGTAGATTCTTGAGGGAAATTTCGTCTCTCATCCCAAATAACTAACCGACCGTGGGAAGATGCGTAATACTTATTAATTTTGTATTCATTATCATTAGTAATCACACCCAATGCAATTAATACATCCTTTGTCATATGTCTCCATTCCTCTATACGAAATAAAGGATGATATTTCGCCCATTTACAATCAGTACACTGATCTACGTCGGCCTTAATTTGTTTAATGTGTTCTAATTGAGTTTGTGTATGATTAGCTTCTCTAAATTTTGAGTGATTAAATAGAGATAAACTTTGAAAGGTATTATTATCACGGTTCCACATCGCTCGTGCAAGCTGACGGTGTGATATTCGACGATTTTCTGGTATGATATCAGAATGGCTTTTGGGATCAAATGGAGTACGCGGCTTAGATGGGTTGTTGCGATCACGACGTTGTGCCGATAAATCGATACCAGGATTTTGGCGAGGGTCTGATAGATCGATATCAGGATTATAGCATGGATCAGATGGATTGTTATCATGATCTTTAATACTGTCTTTGTTGGAGTCATCATCTTCACTACTACTACTACTACTACTACTGCTGCTGCTACTACTGCTGCTGCTACTACTGGATAATTTGCAAGCACTGCGAGGGTATGATAATGGTCGCACACCAGTAGTATCTATTGCGATACATTGCTGTTTTGTAGTTGTTGATGCCTCATTATTATCATTGTGTGATTGTTTACCATATTGACGACGTCTACTACTGTCTTTGGTTTTAGTTTTTGTTTTAGGGGTGACAAATTGATTATCAATGCCACCACTATCATCCTTGAAATCTAGACTGTCATCCTTAGATCTAGCAATCACATCTTTATTACTACTAATACCATTGTTCTTGGAGGAGTCGGTATTATCAACATGCTGTGGTTTCTTCAGACCTTTTCTCTTAGATCTGCCTTTAATAAACCGGCCCGTATCTTCATTATTTTGTCTTGGCATTTTTCGTGTCTATCGTAGGTAGGTAGAGCAATTGTGAAGAATAGTCCTAGATATATATATGATACTTTAGATTATATTGTATCAACTCACAATCGTAATGGTTCGATTTACTTATTACCACATAGTAAGGAGTATGGTAATCTCTAATTTTTCGATGATAACAGAACCGTTGAGAGTTGAGTTGCAACAAAAATCCTCACTCACTCTTATGTTGGTTGTCGACATCTTCTGCAAGTAAATGATATGCGTTATGAATAAGATCCTTGATGATGAACTACTATTTAAACCAATGCCTGCCGGCGGCTCCTATCGGGAATGTCTGCCGGCTTGCCTAAGCGAAGCTGCTCCTGTTGTTGTCACTGAGGTCTCCCCTTAAACATGGTTGATACGACGGGATTATTCTCATATGGATTCACCATCCTAGAGGCGAAGATGACGAGTATTCGGTAAACTACTGCTATTTATAGCCAATTATAATTCAGTACTAAACACATCTCTTCCCCGCATCGGACTTTACTCAACTTCACATCTTCATCTTGGAGACGTTTTCATTCATCTTTATCTTTGTTGGATTTGTTCACTGGCCATGATTTAACTTCTACCTCTCTCAGTAAAATGAACACATTCGTATCATGGTTTGGAGCTCTCAGGCTCCATATTCTGCAGCAGATTGACATCCACTTATATTGTTCGATGATGAAGTTGAGCAAAGCCCAAGGCTTCTCTTCTAGCTTCTTATAGCACACACAACTGTAATAGCACACATATATTGTTTCAAATAAATACAATCTGTTCAGCACTCTTGCTTCGTCGTCGTCTTCTTCGCCAAGTACCACCTCAAAATCTTTCTACCAGCTCTCTTGTATTTGTATCCTGCAGCACTTACACATACCCCTTCGATCACGGCTCCATTCTCAGCCGCAAAGCCTTTAGTCACTGGAGCTCTGTGTAGACCATCTCTAACGATACGCAATTGTGTCACACTTGAGTTGCGGTACTTGTGAAATAGCAACAGTGAATACTTGGCATCAGTGATGGGGTTGTGTACACCTGATTGTATATCCTCATCGAGTAGATTCAAACAGACATGTCTTAATGAGAAGTGTCGATACCGTGTTGCAAATCCCAAGTACTCGTCTGACGACCTGTCTTCTGATGTTGGCTGCTGAGTAGTATTGTTTCCACCCTCTTCCTTCTTCTTGAGCACTGCCGCCGCCTCGGGTAGTATAGATGGCATACGCTGACGAAAGATATCACTGATATCCAGCATACGATCAAAGTCTATACCAGAAGTCAAGCCCAGCCATTCTACATCATGATCGATAGCCTGTCCAACTAAGACACCGTTCTTTGGCAACAAGCTCTTAATGATTTCCACTGCCTCATCCAATGTTTTGGCATCTGATCTAAGGCACAACTCAGGAGTAAGGCCCGTTAGTGGGGTAAGATAACTCGTTACACCTTCTCCATCCTTCGGAGGACGGATGAATATATCAGTAAGGAGATTACCTTCACTATCAACCATGGCTACACGACCGGGATAACGATGAGAGCGATCATTATACTGACTAGATGGAACACCTTCCTTATTCCGGCCTTCGTTTCCACAACCGTCATTAATACCATTGGCGCATGAACCGTATCCAGTTGCAATACATTCGACATCAATCGAAAAGAATGGAGGATCAACAGCATCGCCCTTGTCATCATCTGACTTCTTCTCTTCTTCTTCACCCTTTATTATCTTGACATTGGATGTAAATCTAGACCTATCCTCTTGATCTTGAGCCTCTTTTGCTAACTTAATTGCCAGGGCTTTGTGCGGATCAAACACTCTCTTGGAAGGTACGAATGACGCGGCTGCTACATTCATGGATTTCTTACTATTGTTGTTGCCGTTGTTTCCATTGCCGTGCTTCTTTCCTTGAGGCAGAGGAGGGGCAGAAGACACCAGTGACGGATCATGACTAAAGGTACATGCATCACCCTTGGTGCACATTCCTTTAGCAAAGAAGGAACAGGCTACTTTTCCGACATTATTGGCTGAGTACACACACAAAAGAAGAAGAAAGAGGCACACGAGTATTGTGAGTAAAAACAACACAATACGAGGAATAGATATTTTGGGAGTCTTTCAACCAAACTCACCTTTTCTACTTCTGCTATTGCCACTCCCTCGTGCAGACTGCTGCTGCTTTCCATTCGATTGGTTATTCTTCCCTCCCTTCTGCTGCTGCTGACCTCCTCCCTTGTTATTATTCTTGCCATTCTTACCATTCTGTTGCTGTTGCCTATTATGGGCAACTTTGACAGAAGATGTGGGAGGGGAGTTATTATTGTTCTTCTTATTCTTCTTTTTAGAGTCAGAAGAAGAAGAAGCCTTGTTCTTATTACTGCTGTTGCTGTTCTTCACTACAGAAGGGACAGCAGTAGGACTACCCTCTGATATCGATGGAGGGGGAGAGTTAGAGTCTATACTGGTAACATTTGACGATGAACCATCAGCGGTACTGTCAATCGTTGTTTCATCTCCTTCCTTGGTACTCTTGGTTACACTGACAGTATCCTTGGATATACTGGGGCTACTTATGACAGATAACTCCTTCATATTCTTAGTAACAACAGCAGAATTGCTATTCTTGGTAATGCTACTTGTCGTAGACGATGCATCTGTGGCAGGAGTTGGTGATCGGATGGGAATATTTTCTACCGCCACGGCACCCACTGGAGGTTGAGTAGTACTTTCTATACTTGCTGCTGATATTGATAAGTCAGAAGACTTAGTTTTCACCCCTAATATCTTTGTATTCTTACCATTCCATGCATTCTTTGCTGGTGAAGCTGGGGGAAGAGCATTAGGGATGGATTTTTCTTTTGTTTGCGTCTGTGTGGTAGACTTTGACACAGTAGATTTAGTGTCTGAATGTTTTGACGACGACGCCACTGAAGCACCTGCTGGGGTAGGCGTTGCAGTGCTAATATCATCTGCAATACTGGGCTTTGTTCCCAATATGCTTGTGTTTTTACCATTCCAAGCCATTGTTTTTTTAGATTCAATAAGATATAATTATACTTGTGTATGATTGAGTTGAGTTTGTGTAGAATATGTTGATAATATCGTAGGCGAATGGATATGATGTAAGATTATCTTCCGTCAGCACCCCCGAAACAATGAATGGGTGGCCAGAGAGAAAACAAATTTATATTTGAAGATGCAGTAGTGCTATCAAGTAACAACTTGAGTAAACCTCAATAACTATGCTCAATATTCCTCCACTTGGATATCGTAATCGATTTGTTGCAATGTACACAAGATGTGTTCAAGTTTCTTTGCAATTGACAATATAGTACAATGGGATTGCTGCTAGAATTATTGGTAAATAGATTAGTACTCTATTGTTTACTCTACTGGCACCTTTCCTTTGCCGTCGTGTTGAAGTAAAGATGTGGTTGGTGCGTACTATTGGGTTCCACCTTGAGGGCAGGGCACAAATGAGAAAAGATACCACAAATCTGCCCCCGTGCATCGCACAACCTAATCACCAGTAATAACATCAGCGCCGAGCTTTGCCTACTAATTTGTTCTTTATTATATGATTAATAAGTTATCTCATATAATCATATAATTGCACGCCTACACAAAAGAAATGATTTCTCTGGTATTAGCATTGATGTGCACATCACATGTCTTTGCATTTCAATTTCAAACAACTATACATCAACACCAACATCATACACTATCATCATCTAGTAGTTTGAAAACTATATCAAAAGAATCAACTGAACTTATTGATGTAGAGGACGAAGAAGAAGATGATTCATGGGTACTTCGTCAAATTACATTCTTAGGTTTGACAGCACCCAAAGAAGAAGAAGCAAGTGATGATACAAGTAGTAGTGATAAAGATATAGAATCAAAGAATGCACTAGATGCACGAAACTTATCAGAGTTTCTCATGGAGATAGGAGCGTGTTCGGTATCAATTACTGATTCAGATTTAGATACTGAGAATGAAGAAGCAATCTTTGATGAGCCGTCCCTCTCATCTACTTGTACAAATGATTTATCGGATATCCAACTAGATGATGACGAAAATAATGAGCAATGGGCAATGATAATACCAGACTATGCTGCTGGTCGTAACCTGTGGAAAAGATGTGATGTATCGGCACATTTTCCACAATCATTAGACGTACCGACAATTATTGATGCCGTCCGATATACATTTCACTGTCCAACAAATCCAAGATATAAAGTTGATAATGTTCCTGACCTTGATTGGATACAACATGTCCAGGAATCTTGGGAGCCAATTGTTACAAAGAGTAGTAAATATGTATTACGGTTCCCATGGCATACTGATCAAAAGGTCATGAAGGCTTGTCAAGATATGGAAATGATGAAAATGAAAGAGCTGCAACAAGCACAGTTTAGTAGTGGCGTGAAGAGAGAGGGAGCTGTTGTGCATTTTGATGGCGACTTTTATGACGACAGTGATGGTAATAGTAATGAACAAGCCAAGAAGAATAGAGAATACGTTCAAATTGAGCTCGAAGGAGGTATCGCATTTGGAACTGGAGAGCATCCAACTACTCGGCTATGTTTAGATTGGATACGTGATAAGGTTGAAGAACAGTTGGATACTAGTTCTGAGAATAATGATGACAATCTAAACTTTTTAGACTATGGGGCTGGGTCTGGGATTTTAGGTATTGCCGCAGCTGCACTTGTTCGTGACAAATCAAAAGGAGCAAGCCGTAAGATACGGACGGTGGGTGTTGAGATTGATGCTGATGCCATTCACATTGCAAATGACAATGCAAAAAAGAACAATGTCGAGATGGTAAACTATCTCCCAGACTCGGACTCATTAGATGCCGAAGCTCTCAGTGTTGTAATGAGAGCAATGCAGCGGAAGCGCAATCAGGGATTGGAAACTTTACCTGACGAGTTGAATGGTCAAATTTATGATCTTTGTGCTGCCAACATACTTGCTGCTCCGTTGGTCAATTTAGCGCCGACGATAGCTTCACTAGTAAAGAGCGGAGGAGAGATTGGTTTGTCGGGAGTTTTGGCTACCCAAGCAGATAATGTTGTCAAAGGATATAGTGGTGAACTATTCGAAGATGTAAAAGTAGCCGGTGAAGATGGTGGGTGGGTATTGATAACAGGGAGGAGAAGATAGTTTGATATACTTTATTTAGAATGGACTTAGCTTATTTACTTATATGCTTTCATGAGAGGACGTACATTATCAGGAATCTCTACTCTAATATGCTCTTCTGATAGTAAATAGAACCTTGCAGCCATCTTTCTCAACTTAGTTGATGTATGTTGCATATCATTAACTTTAATATCTCTCATCATTGCTGTATAATCATCCCCATGCTTCTTTAGACATTTAATTATATACTTTTGATCATCTATTGATACAGGGAGCGTTCTTTGTGAGTATGTTTTACCAGGGAGTGTAGTAATTTTATTGTTGGATTTACTTTCATCATTAGTAAGCTGGTCCGAATCTGGAATATCAAACAGTTCGATGGCCTTTGAACTGTCTGTGGATTGCTTTATGTAAGCATGTGCAAATGCATCACGAGCATCAATTGTAGAATTTACAGATGTTACAAGCCCCATTGCTGCCATGTTCTGTGATGGTGATTTCCTTGGATTCCATTGAGACCTGACACTCTTATCATCGATTTGTGTTGGTTTGTAAAATTGATAGCTGGAAGATGTGCGTTTCACAGTTTATGAGATGAAAGTGAGATGATAACAAATGTTAGTACATGCGGCTTGCAAAGGCAATCACATAAAGGCAAACTAAGTTCAAATGAAGCACTCAGATCTCAAATATTTCATATTGAACACATGGATTCATAAGATAAAACAATACTAACGCGGACTTTCTTCCGATTCTATCAAATAATATAAAGTATATATTCGGGAAATATTTGTCAGAGAATTGCCAAGAGAAATTATGATTGTTTACATTTCACAACAAAGACATCATATAGAGTATTGAAGTGCACATCTTATGTTCAACACAGATAAACTCACCTTGAGCTTGGTTCGGCCGGTCCTCCCTGCTCTTCTCTTCTTACTCTTCCCGTGGGTTACCATGATGATGTTAAACTTCTATAATAATAATATATTATTGCTCTCAAACTCTCCTCTAGCAAGAGAAAGAGGGAGAATTTGTGGTCAGTGGTCAGTGAATGTAGATAGTTTTATTTTGTGGTTGTGAATAAACTTCAAACAACCGTTCTCTCCTCTCATTAAAGTTGCTCTCCTCATTACATTGCTCCTATTAACTCAATGGCCACCCAAACTGATATTGCAAATCGCATAGCTAAATGTGCTATTGATCACTATGATAATAATATCCCAAGTAATGGCGGTAAACCGCAGATAGGAAGAGAGTGGACAGTTTATGCTGCAATAGTTGCTTGTAGAAAAAATAGCAGTATCAGTATCAATAATGATGATGTTGATGATATGTGGGTAGTTAGTTGTGCTACAGGATCAAAGTGTACATCTATACATTCAGTAGTGTCATCATTACCTGCTTCGAACAGTGGAAATATGGATGATGATTCAATATGCCAATGTTACAAAGGAATGGTACTGAAAGATTCACATGCAGAGGCTTTATGTAGACGAGGGTTTGTAGCAAGTCTGTGGAATGAGATAGAAAACTATTTACAACAATATACCAACAACAATACTTCTTCTGAAGAAGTCACAAATACTCGGCATCTATTGGAAGTTTGCAATAATAATACTGATGATTTGACGACGTTTAAGCTCAAGAGCAACATCACACTGCATATGTATATTAGTGATTCTCCCTGTGGCGACGCTACAATATACGAGATTAGAAGGCAACTAAGTGACAAAGGCAAGAAGTCTGAAGAGACTGAACTAAACTTTACAGGGGCAAAGCTAATACTGTCTGATACCAACAGAAAGAATGACTCTATAATTTCAACACTTACATGTTCTCTTGATACCGGAGACAATTCTAAACAGTCTACCATCACTCTAGGGAGGGAAGATAGTCAACAACTAGGTGCACTTAGATTGAAATCGTCACGCTCAAATATATCTAATCGATCAACTTCAATGAGTTGCTCTGACAAACTTGTAAGATGGGGCGTATTTGGTTTACAAGGGACATTACTATCGACATACTATATCCCTGAACCCATCATTCTATCATCAGTTTATGTGAGCAAGGATCCTCGTTCAATTGGCAAAGGGAGAATGCCAAATGACAGTCAATTATCAGCACTTGAACGGGCTTTACCAAAGCGAATAGAAAGTGCTTTACAGAAGAAACAGAAGAGCCATGACAATAAATTAGTACCTCCAGTTGTATCGGTGGTTGATGTAATATTTGAGAGTTCAAAGTCTGTAGCAGATTACCAATTTGATCAACAAAATAGTAATGAAAGAAAGAGGAAGCTAGATCATACTGACACTGATCCAAGGAAAAGAGCAAAGACAGATCATACATCTCCTGACTCACAAACTTTAAAGTCTATTCATAAATCAAAACCTGCATGCGGAATGAGTATCAACTGGCATCAGACTCATCTGCAAGAACATAAATCAGGCAACAAACATAATGACAAAGTGGCAACAACAGAAATCACTGTAGGGGCTACTGGATTGAAGAGAGGTAAGAAACCTAAGCAACCAAGAGATGTCTTGGGATCTGCATCAAGACTGTGTAGATTCAATCTACTTCAGCGATGTTTAAGATGCACTGATCTTAGCTCTAGTCAGTTTTCTTCAAAAGAAGATATCACTTCAGCCAAAACTTATATGCAATACAAGAAGAAGTGTAGCAAGTATGCTGGCACAGAATGCTTCAGAGGGCCATTAGCTGGCTACATAAGAAGTGGGAAAGAAGATGACTTTCAAATACTATCCAGCATAGATAAAGACTCCAATTAAGGCATGTTTCATTATATAAACACTATTATGTTCACTATTTTTACAACACCTTTAGTCCATTTCAAATACCCCCTCAGTATAATCGCCATCATCTTCTTCTGTATTACAATTCACACTTGCACTCGTTAAGGTGGAGTGTTGTGGTGTGATTGTCTTCTTCCAGGGAGATGTGGGTAGGAAATGAACAGGGTGCACAAGTATCTCTGATGATGATGATGGAGATGTTAATGAGCATCTTATGAAATCAACTTCTTCACGAGCAGAGTCAGTAGACCTACCATCAAATTCATACTCCAAATCATTACGGAACGCTTCACGATAAAGTTCAGCTTGGTTTGTCCACATTGCTGCTCTTGCTTGATCAGAATAATCATGCCTTGACGGAATTGTTGCAGCATGGACAGTTGTGTCAAAAGATACCTTCCTCCGCCTTTGCATTGAGGATGTAGATGAAAGATTATCAAAGGAAGGCAATCCAGACGTCATGCTCGAATAAGAAGCTGACTCGAGTGATGTTGAGCTTGCAGTATCTTTCCTTGATAAACGGCGAGTTCCAAACTTTGGCGGGGAAGGCGTTTGACATCGACTTGTATCAGAGGAAAGGAGCTTTGACCATGCGGAAGAGAGCTCGAATTTTGATTGTTGGTGAAATAGGTACAGCATCCACATCACATGGTACTGGCTTCAGCTCAGTGGTATACTTGATAGATTGTCGTAACAATATTATATTGTCTTCATCACAATCAATACTGTCTTGTCGGTTTTGTTGTTGTTCTGTGGAGCTTGCTTTCTCGGGTAGAGATGTGGAGATTGTCTTGTTGTTATCTACATTGAAATGACTCATAATCATTGATGATATTCCCAAACTATGTAGATATCTCTCCCTTAATTTATTGCAAGTACTTGATTCATCATCAACACTCCGTCTTCTGTGCATATTATCAGGATGATAGCTAGAAGTTCGAGAGAGTTGAGATTTAGATGCACATGTTGCAAGTGTTTTAGATGCACTATTTCCACTGCAGTGTTGTCACCGCCGCGGCGTTGAGAAATCCTGCCACCCTCTGCTACCCATCTGATCTATATGTAGTACTTAATGGGGGTTATTATATTACAATCACCATCACAACTATGAAGTAGGTATAGATATGTTATGGTGGTGTTATGTTTAGGTGTTATTCTTACGGCGATGACGATCAATTTTTTTCCAGATCTCCTTCGCATGATGCGAAGAAATCTAGATGACGTGGATGGCATAGGTACATACCTAGTCAAGGGCCACTCGACATTGGCCCTTGACTGCCTTTCTATTAGTATATATGGAAACTCATCGAACATAATTATTAAGACTACCTCTGGCCTTCTCACGTACAAAGAAAAGATCACACTTATTACGACCCAGACATTGTATCAGATACGACCCAAACGGGAAATGGAGACGTATTGATTACGACCCAAACTGGGAAATAGATGTTTATTAATTACACCCACTGGGAAATAGATGTTTATTGATTGCGACCCAAACTGGGAAATAGATGTGTATTAATATGCGACCCATTAACACGATTGCAATTATGTAGGATTGTACCATTATCTCACATCACACCTTCATCGACTCGATATTGGTAAATCTCCCACTGCATAACGTCATCATGTTATTCGCATTGAAAGATCTCCTTGCTGACACAGTTATCAGGGACGAGCTTGCTATGAAGGAGACGGCCCAAACGCTATGTGATCTTCGGAAGACAATGGATAAGAAGAATGCATCTTTGTCGTCTTCTGCTGCTCGCTGCTTGATACAGTCTCCTCCCCCGACGAGTGGATCTAAATACCAGTCCAAGTTTGACCGAATGAAGGCCTTAGCAGAGAAGAGGAAAGAACTTTCTGAAGGAGCAGATTTCACAAACGCCACCGCAACTACTAATACTCTTCCTTCTCAGGTACTACCATTACTATCGATCGATACTGATGACGATATCATTTGTGTGTGTGACTTCATCGATTTGACCCGGTCTGATTAAGCGACAAAGACGACGACGAATGATGTGCTTATATGTGTGATGATGAAGTTGCTAAGATGAAATAACTAATGCTTTGACAGTTATGATCAACGGAGCATGAAGGTCATGTAAACTAGGCAGCTTGTATGGATTACTGGTCAATAACTGACAACTCTTGACTCTTCGTATTGCAATTTGGATGGCTCTAACTGTCTTACAATGCTACACAGATTACCCTCTAGTTGTTTGTGAATTCGTACTTGCTTCCACAAATCATAAAGTCAGACTAACATACCCAAATCAACCATCCAACAGCTCGATGATTGGTACCTTCAACCATCCAACAGCTCAACAATGGGTACTTCTGTATTCATAGTATTCGCAAGGCCCTGCCATGCTGGATCTCCATTCCTCGACAATACACCAGTAGTGGAAGGATATTGACATACATTTGGGGTTGCATCACCAGTAACCAATAGCTTTGCCCAAAAAGAGAAGATTTGAGATATTTCATGTGTAGTTTCATCCTCTACTTCTTTGCTCATATACCATAATATAGTCTAAGGAGATACAATGTTGGTGAGTGTACGTACTTGAACCTTCTTCTCAGAGGTATGTTCACACATACATAGATTGCCGGCTTTCACTTACCTCATTAGAGAATCTCTTGGCAATAACACATCGAAGTAATCTACTCCGATTAGGCTCATCTCCATACAATACGTCTACTGCATTATCTTGTCTTTGACCACCCGCAGCACCATCTTCATTATTATCAATCAGACCTACGACCCCTATAGCATTTTGATTCTCATTATTATTATCAATCCCATCAGCGAGTTGTCTCATATTAAATGTTTGTGGCCGATTAAGTACTCTCCTTTCTGGATTGCGTGGCTTGGTAAAGAGAAATCCATTACCATTACATCCAGTACAAAAATATACTCCATTAAACTCTGGATCACCTGAATTTGTAACTTTGACTCTTCTTGGCAGTCCAAGTATGGGTATTTGAACAAATGGCCCGGTCCCTTCTCTTTGCCCTATTCCCTCGATTTGTTCTTGCGCTCTTAACATCTTCATTGCAGATCTGAGCAATCTGCCAAGAGAAAGTCTTTGTATCCTTTGTTCAGCAGATCGATTTGTTAATTGCCGAAATCTATCGCAGGTGGAACCCGTATGAATAAGTGAAGAGCAATCAATGAACTCGAATATTCTTAATAGTACATCATCGACAGCCAAATGTTGCAAGAATGAATACCTTCGACGACGTAATGCAGATGAGGGAGATAGTGGATGGTTGGTATCAGTTGTAGGTATATTATTTTGTAGTATGCCCTTCTTAGTTGTTGTAATAGCGTTTGAAGATATCATTTCATTTGTGTCATCATCTTCATCTTCTTCACCGTCCATCAAATGTTGATTTTCCAAGGTTACAGTTCTCCTATGTGCCTGGACGGTAAATAGAATGGACGTATATAATTATGTGCATATCGATATATAAAATTACAATACAATATGATACAATATAATGCATATACATACCTCGCCAAGTTTATCAAATGAAACCAAAAACTCTCTATACTCTGAAGTTTGTTGAAGAGCAACAACATCATCACGAGGTATTGCCATAAGCCATCGCCCACACCGTTCTAAATCGGTATCAGTTTGATTTTGGTTCATAATATTGTTTCTGTTCAAATTAGCAACATCATCAGATAAAGATTCGGCTTCGGAATGATCAGCCGCCGCCGCGATACTGATATCCATTTGCGACATATTAATACTATATAATATGAATAGAGATAATAACACTTGATTTTTTTTAGGGAAAAGATACGGCAGTTGTTTTTTTATTCCTACTTTGGGATTCCTAAGTAGTGTAGGTAAAGGTATATGACACAGATATCTAGTTGTTTAATGTTTATAACGACGCATGCATGTATCATCTCATATTCCATTTATAGCTTCAGCAACATCATTCATAGCGAGACTATTGTTTTGGTTGTCTTCTGCTTCTTCTTCTTTGTTGCTACTTTCTTTATCGTCATCCTCTATAATGAAATTGCCAAATTTATCCAACTTTGGCTCGTCTTCATCAGAATAATACTCCTCATACTCATCATCGCTTGGAGGTAGCTCTCCCATTGCTCCTCTTCCAAATGTTGGTAGTTCCTCCTCTTCCTCTTCTTCTTCCGATCCCTCTTCATTGTCGTCATCACTATTATTTCCCCAATCTCTATTCTTTTTTCTCCCAGCCAAATGTCCAATTCCAGCTCTCCCTCCATTATCTTCTACCTTCTTTAACCATTCATTTTGTCTTCGTATTACTTCATCTGCATCACTACTGGTTCTATATAACTCTAATACTTCTTCATTGATCTTGATAAACTCTTTACCCCATCCAAATTCATCCAATACTACTTTGGCAGCATCAACCTTGCCACAGATATATAACGTTGCCGCTGCTGCCTCGGCACAACTCAATTTAGATGGTTTGCCATAGTTGACAGTATTGGCAGCAACTAGAAATGGTAGTAGACGATGATGACCAGCACGCATCTGCTTGAAAGGTATTTCAGCTAATCTTGCCCATGAACAATCAATTACACTTAGACCCAACTCCTCCAGTATCGGTCGATCTGCAGGTGAAACAGATGTAGTACCATTGGGTGATAACACTAATCCTCGAAATGGTTGTTTCAACGGCATCGTCCTAAAGACTCCTCGTCGTGCCAATCTTGCACCAGTACAACGTTTCGGATCGCATTGTGCAAAGTCCCACATGCGTAATTGTAATCCTTTGAGATGTTTTGATTTGACATCCTCCTCCATACCGACTGGTTTACATATCAAACCATTCATATCAATACCACCACCATCATATGTGTAAATATTATTAGTTTTATTTCCTCTTTGTCGACCTTTGTGATTATTCTTGTAACTATTACTTGACTTATTGCGAGGCATGATAAAGTACGATAGTTGATGGATGAAGTATTGATCGATGAAGTAAAGAGTGTGTTGTCAATTTGAAGGTATCTTTTTAAGCTAACCAATACTATAACACTGCAACCAAATCAAGGACAATATAGACACCTGTAAAAGTGATAGATGATGGATTGGATATAAGTAAGTGTTGTTGTGAAGGATACCGTTGATAGTGTAATAATATATAATATAGCACTCTGCAACCAAAAGGATGATAAAATAACCTGATCAGTGACTTTATTGATGTACTCTAACGCGGCTTTATTGCAATAAATGGCCTCCATCCAATAACAACTCAATCTCGAATCGATTGTCAACACCTGACTAGCAAAAATTTCTCGAGGATACCGCACCACTACCAATTGAAAGAGCATTAAAAGTACTGTTCTAAGTGATAACTATACCTGCGATATATGTCCGTCTCGTCTATAATAGAATGATACAAGCATATTATGTTCTCTCATACCAATAGGTAGGTATAGATATCAGGATAAATTTCTTTATGTCAAAAAAGTACCTCATAACTCATAATACGCCTCCCATACTCCCAATATTAGTTGTTAATCATAGTGTACTTGCTGTACAACCTTATTACATACTGCTGTTATTATCCAATTCACCGAATACCCAAGCTCTTGATAAGCTGTCTTTATAGTTTATCATTTAACAATAATGACCTCTAACACCGATACACCAAAGAAGGAGGAAGAAGTTGTTGCAACACCAACATCCTCAATATTATCTGAAGTAAAATCAAAATCCTCAAGTTTATTATCTCAATTAAAATCATATGAGCCAACTTTGGAATTGCCTAATGGCATTGAAAATCATTTAGAGGCATATGCAATAAAATCAGTGTTAGGATTTACATTTGGTGCCGCATCCGGTCTATTACTCTTTCGAACAAATAAAGGAAGAAATGCCTTAGCGGGGGGCTTATTTGGATTAGGGGCTGCAACGGGGAGTTTTATAGAAAGAGTAGTTGGTGACGGTGATCCAGCCATTCCATCATTTGATATTCCTGATATATCCAAATGGACGAAAAAGGACCAATAAAGAAATAAATTATCAATGGTTAGCTTCTGTGTATTTAATGTCTGTCGTTTAGGAAAGATAAATAGTTGGATTCCTTGGATAGACGTGTTAATGTTTGTCTTGGGTACATGAAAGAGATGAGATTTTCAACACAATTTCAATTATAAAATTGTATGATGCAATATTTGGACCGGTATCATTTTATCATGAGAATATAGATGGATACACTCATTATGAAATAGAATGTGGCAGGATACTACTCTTTCTAGATCTAATGTCTATTGCGAGAGAAGACTCATAATACAAGTATCTAACTAAAATATATGTACAAAGAAGAACACTTTTAATATGTGTTAATACAACCTCTATCTCTAGTATATATTGACATCAAATGACTCCAGGTAATGATTCATTTCTCGGTGATAGTTGAACTGCCATACTCTGGCGATTCACCTCTTCTGAGTCGGAATATCCAGCTGACCAATCATCTCCTCCTTCCTCTTCTTCTTCGACCCGAGAAGACATCCATCGTTGTAATGGAAGCGATAACGACCTTTGACATAACGATGGCTCTTCATTTTCTCCGTCCAAATCGTCACGGCGACGATGACCATCTGGGGCAGAATCAACAGAAGCAAGCTTCTTAGCTCTATACATCCATGAAAACACACCCAATGAGACTAAGATGATTGAAATAGGTATCGACTTGACAAAAACACTGGTCATACTGTCTCTTCGAAATTGCATACCAATCAAGGATATGTCAGTACACTGATCACGACCAATATAAAAGGCAGCTTCATTGTCATAGCATGGTAAGCAGTGTATACCTTCTTCTCCTTCCTCTTTTGGCAGAGCCGCTCGCCCAATACTAGAATATGTACCTTTTGGACAAACAATATTTTCACAAGCATACAAATCATTAAAGTCTATTCCAGGAGGACCTATCCCATTGCCGTTCAAGCCCTTTTCAATACACAACAGTATCGGCACAACTCCCCTCATTCTAGTTCCACGGATGTCAATCTTTTCAAGAGAGGCAAATCGTAGATCAGAAGGTAGAAACCCAGTCAAGTGATTGTCTTGCAAATCAAGTACATTCAATTCACTCAAATATCCAAGCTCTGGAATGAGAGGTCCTCGAAGTCCTAAAGAAGGGAGTATAATCTTGGATACTTGCCCTTCATCATTACATTGAACACCTTTACGTTCACATGCCGGAGATCCTTTCTCCCAGGTATAACTCGAGTCTAGCCACTTATCTCCATGAGTTTGATCAAAGAAAGAATCCAATATTTCTACCTCAGTCATGGGGTCTCGGCATTCACTATCATGCTGTCCCATATACCTATGAAATCCATTATCGTCAGGACATTTAGTGCATGGGGCAACGCCTTCTCTGCTAGCAGAATTGGCAGGACAAGAGATACCATCACAACCTCTAGCAGCTTGTGTATCATTTAAGAAGTTATTATTCAGAAAGTCCTGGCATAGAGGATCTGGAACTTCACCAGTAAGTTTGTTACCATCAACATAGAGCTCTTTCAAATCCGGCAGTGCCGCAAGCCCTTCATGCAATGTACCAGATAATTGATTTTGTTGTAAGAATAGTTGAACTAGCGGTAAAGGATGAGCTCCTATACCAGAACCTCTAAAGATACTCTTCGGTATGGTTCCAACAAGCAGATTATGTTCCAAGAAGAGACCTTGTAGCTTCATAAAGTTACCAATGTTGTTGCAGATTGTTCCAGTGACTGTAGAAAGATTAGGGTTCATGTCAGCAAAGTTTCGAGAGAATTAGAACTATTATAGCACACCTTCAGTGTTCACTTACACAGATTATAACCCAAGTCAAAATACTGTAAGTTCTGTAATGACTCTTCATGTTCAATTTCTGGATTGTAATATCCACTTGTTCCATCCAAAGGTATTGTCCCATTCAACCCATTATGACTAACATCAAACTTGACTAAAGAGATAAGATACGGAGCTGTATTCTTTCCAATCTTTGGATGTCCAAATAGATCTTCATCTAGATGACCATGGAAGCGGTTCTTACTAAGATCTAATACTCGTAATGCATCTGATACAAAGTGTGGGAAGGTACCTTCTAAGTCATTCCCTTGAACATCGAGGATTTCGAGATTGGGCAGTGATAGTATATTTTGGGGTATAGATCCTTGTAAATGATTGTGTGATAGATTAATAAACCGCAACGATGTTAATTTGCCCAATGATGGCGGAAAGGTAGGACTGATTGCATATGTAGCATTATTGTTGGAGAAATCATCGTTGGTTGATGCATTCTGTATACGTCTGTGACTATGAAGCTGTCTACTCTTGGGTAGAATATTACCATGAAAGTTGATATCATAATCTAACCAATCTTGTTGACCTTCTTCAATCAGCATAATTCGATTGTTATGCCTCTGTATACCTCCCTGAGAACTATCACCATGTTCATTGTCATGCTCTTCATCACCACCAGGCTGTCCTATCAGTGAATGGACATAGAAGCCATTACCCAAATTCAAGCCAGTAACAGAGCCATCGATTGGATCACAGGTAATGCCAGTCCAAAAGCAAACTGGCTGTTTATACTCTCCATGATCACGTGTGTGAGGAAATCTCCATCCTTTTACATCCCACGGGATAATATCATCCGAGTTGGGCTGATTCCGATTTGGTTCTACTAACTCTAATAGTATGTTCTTTATTTCTGTTTCATCCATAATATGATATTGCTTTTGGTTGTTTTGTTTTAGAGAATGACCGGACAATGTTACCTATTCTAATATTGTCTTGAAATGACCGATTAATATTTGCTATTCTTATATGGTAATTACTTGCTGTAAATTGTATTGCACAATGGTTTCAATTGGAATGCTGTCAATGTCTAATAGTATATGTACACTATGATATCTAGAATAGTATCTGATATATCTCCGATACGAGATGACCCTAAAGATATTTTTTTTGCATTGGACTCTCAAATCACTTTGTTCAATAGTCGACGACCGCTACTAAAGATATCGTACTTGTATTGCCTGGAAGGTTATAGGGCAAACGAATACTAATCTACCTAATCCTTATCCAATTATCCAATATCTAATGACTATCAGCGTCGATATTGCAAGTGTTGCATAGCTAATAGGATACCGACTATCGTACACTCTCATAAAAAGTTGTGAAAGCATAACCAGACTGCCCGCTAGGGTGGCCGATCATGGAACAAAAAAGATCACCTCGATCGAGACACAAAAACTACAAGGTAGCAAGATACCTATTTCTCTCTAAAATACCTTTCTGAGTTGAAATGAGTTAGGTTAGGTGGTAATAGTAGGGTATTTGTTATCGACCATAACTCATTAAATATAATATATATGACAATCCGTACATGACAACATTTGCTCTATATAGTTTCAACTAAGACTTCTGAAGTTGGCATATGATAAGATTGACTTTTCATTTTTTGACCTTAGTAGCCTAGAATCAAAATCACATATATGTTATACTGCGTCCCACGTTGAATTTGGCTCCAAGCGGTTGTTATATTCGAATTCTACGTGCAATTTTAGGTAGGATAGGTTGTTATAACCTTTGATATGGTCAATATTTGATGAATATATTGCAAAAGTTAAGTGCTGCATAAACCACCTACATTTTTGCAATTTTGAGGCTTCTAGGCTAAATATTGGCTCCTATGCATAATTTGGTGGAATGATACCACTATTATTGGATTCAGAATGAAATTCTGGTTCAGATAGGTATTGTCCAATATTCTGCTCGACAATATTGGCCAACATTAGTTGCATCTACTCACCAATTTTTTTTTGTGTCTGGATCGAGGTGATCTTTTTGGATACCATTATCGGCCACAATTTTGTGCACTCTGAACACTGGTTATTGGACTTCGATAATAGTAGTGGGAGAAATTACAAATCATTGACCATACCATAATATATCCTACAATATAATAAGGAGGGGCACTCTAATCATCATAATTAAGAAGTACAAAAACAATATAACTCATCACATACCGTAATATGCAATCAAATAATAATACCCAAGGCTTGACAACTTCACTCATCCCTTGTTGTACGTGTGGAGCCATAATCGCACCCAATCCGTCTAATCAATGTGCATCTTGCTTAGCAACAGTTGATATTGGAGCTCTTATTAGAAGAGGTCCAGGCGGCGGTGATTTAATTATACATCAATGTCGTCAATGTCGAAAGTATGATACAGGAAATGGTCGTCATTATATGCATTTAGGAGAAGAATCTCCAGAATTAATGTCGATATTATTGAAACAAATCCCCGCGCTTACTAAGAACAATCAAACTGTGAAGCGAGCAGGAGTGAGTAATATAAAGATTCTAGACTCCATCTTTGTATGGACAGAGCCCAATAGTATGAGGTTACGAGTTATGTTAACACTAAAAGCAGATGTGAGTGATGTGTCTATCCAACAACGTATCAAGGTAGAGTTTAAAATTCATTGGAAACAATGTCAAGATTGTATTAAAGAATCACGTCAACGAACATGGCAAGCCATTGTACAACTACGGCAGAAGCGCGATGATGTACGAAAAGGATTATTGGTTATGGAAATTGCCATTGCTCGAAACGCATTGATTAGAAAAGATATATTGTCAGTACAAACAAAGAAAAATGGA